>FWWL01001561.1_pt1 | contig 53551 bp, 47 predicted proteins | sample 2228331 | NCBI WGS metagenome assembly FWWL01 (sample SAMEA103939775, study PRJEB20133) | metagenome | reverse complement strand
GAGTTGAGCGGCAAGACAGTGGTTTTGGTGGATGACGTGCTGTTTACGGGCAGGACCGTTAGGGCGGCGCTGGACGGAATCATGAGAAGGGGTAGACCTAAGAGTGTTCAGTTGGCTGTGCTTGTCGATAGAGGCCACAGGGAGTTACCGATACGACCTGATTTTGTTGGTAAGAACTTGCCTACATCGAAGACTCGTGAAAGAGTGAGTGTCTGCTTGAGTGAAGTTGACGGCGAAGATGCCGTGTACATTGTAAGGCTGGAGGAATGAGCGTATGGACTATTCAAGGTATGTAAAGGCTATTGAGAAAGCTGTCAACAACATCACCACAAAGATGGAAAAAACTGAGATTGGAATTGATGAGATATGGATCGAGACATCCATTCCCGAAGATCTCATTGTCGAAATTATTGAGAAATACGACGTTCAATTCCCTAACAGTCTCACGCTTGTAACCTCGAAAAAGGGTATCGTTTGGAAACGTAAGGATACGCTGTAAAGATGCTCTACGACGTTGCTATAGCTGGTGTTTCAGCCAATCTCGTGTTCACGTACGACTCGGAATTCGAGCTTGAACTTGGCGAAAGAGTAGTCGTTGATTTGAACGGACGAAAAGTAAAGGGGTATGTAATAGGAAAAGTCGAATTCTCACGCAAAAAAGTCAAGACAATTCTGGAACGCATCGATGGCTTCAGCTTTATAACCCCAGCGGATCTCGAACTTGCCAAATGGTTGTCCTCGCAATACTTTTCACCGGTTGGAAAACTCTTGGACCTCTTTCTTCCATCTTACATCGACAAGTACCTTGAAACATATGTAGAGCCCGCGACTGCACTTGTCGGTTTCAACAGGATGAAGATAAACGAATTTCTACAAAGTAAGTCAGAGGATGAATTAAGAAAATTACTCAAGAAGGGTTATGCCAAATTGACTAAATACAGAGAAGGATTCAAAATTCCCCGGATTGCTACCGAAAAAAGATTCGTTACCCTCGCAGAGAACCCCAGTGATCTTTTTGACAAAGTGAAATCACAGCTGGAATATGAAATAGTAAACTACCTCATGTATGCGAAAACCGCGAAAACAGAACAAATTCTTGAAACTTTTGGAATCACCATTAGAGAGTTGCAAAAACTCACCGACAGAAACATACTGAGGTTCTCAGAAATAGCATTTTCAGTTCCGGATCATGAATCTTTGCATCTCGAAAAATTCCAGCTCCCAGCTGACAGGTGTATGTTGTATGGGGCTGATGATCTAACCAGACTGAAAATCATCTCGGAAGAAATACAAAAAGTAATTCAAAATGGGCGTTCTGTCTTATACTTGGCTCCATACTCGTCCCAGGCGGTAAAACTTGCCGGTGTGGCAAACATCCTCTTTGAGAGCAAGATTGCTATTTTTCACGCTGATCTCACGAATGCTCGAAAGGCTTTGGTGTGGTTGACAGCTTACTCTGGTCAGCCATGCCTCTTTTTTGCGACCCGCATCGGGGTTTTTCTTCCAATAGCGAATCTGGGACTTGTCGTAGTTGAAAGTGAGGAAGAGGGGGGTTACTATCAATCTGTTGAACCCGTTTATGACGCGGTTGAAGCTGCTTGGAAGAAAGCTTCTTTGTACCAAGTGCCGTTTATTTCCCTCTCCTCGTCTGGACGTGTCAAAAGTTTCGTCAAATTTGAAAAGGCAAATAGGTACGATATTTCATTGGAGAATCCAAAGGTATTTGTCGAACAGCTCCAAGAAAGAAAACAAGCCATCAGCTCGAGACTGATTGATCTGCTGAAGGAATGCGTTCACAAAGGTAAAGGAGCAGTGTTAATAAGCAAGCGAAAAAACTATGCACCACACGTGGTCTGCTTTGCATGTGGTGCTTTGCTGAAATGCCCCAATTGCGATATTTCGCTTTCATACGATGGAACGGGAAAAGCTTTGAAATGCCATCAGTGTGGTTGGAAGGAACCCGCCAAAAGCATTTGTCCTGTTTGTGGTGCACCAGCACTCTATCCCGTTGGGATTGGTGCCCAACGCGTAGAGAAAATCTTGAAATACCATTTACCTGATGTGAACGTACAAATCATCGATTTAGAAGAACTCGAGTCCAAGTCATTGCTGGACACTTTGATCAAGTTTCAGTCAGGTACCATAGATGTGCTTATCATAACCCAACCAGTCGCGCACGTTCTTAGCTTACCAAGAGTAGGTCTGGTAGCGGTACTGGATTTCGATGGTTTTTTGAACCAACCGGATTACGCTTCCATTGAAAGAACCATCCAGTTCGTTCGTAAAATGACCCAAGTGAACAAGGATGCAGTGATAATTTTTCAAACGCAAAATGTCAACAAAGATGTGATCCTGAACTTTGTGAAGGAAAAACTTGAAAAGCTCTTTGAATCTGAGCTCATCAGAAGAAAAAGCCAGGAATATCCTCCGTTCTGCGATCTGATACAGATCATTCTGGAGGCTTCTGATCCGAACATAGGATGGGAAATGATCCAGAACCTTGCATCAAGAATAAGATCAGCAGAGACCCTAGGTCCAGTTGAACATCCTTTGTTTAGGATCGGCGGAAAATATAGATATCACATGATCCTAAAAACCAAGCAACTGGAGCAAACTCTCGCAGAGATATCAGAACTGCTCAAATTTGCTGACAAGCGTGGTTTCAAGATTTTCGTGAACCCACCAAAACTGCTCTGATGGGAGGGATGTCGTGTGAAAACTCTTATACTCGCAGCGGGGATGGGCACGAGAATGTTGTCAAAATATCCCAAAGTGACTCATAAAGTTTGTGGAAAGCCAATGATAAACTGGGTTATTGACGCTGCGAAGGTGGTTTCAGAAGAAATCGCAGTTGTTCTTGGTCACGGTGCAGAACAAGTTAAGCCACTGATACCAGACCAGGTGAGAGTCTTCTTTCAACGACAGCAACTCGGTACAGCACATGCAGTTATGTCAGCGCTGGATTTTGTCAGGAATGCTGAAACATTGCTGATTCTTTACGGTGACATGCCGCTGATAAATCCTGAGACACTGCAAAAGGTCGCAAGATGCCACAGCGAAGGCAATCACGATGCTACAATAGTCTCAGCTGATCTAGTTGACCCGACTGGCTACGGAAGAATTGTTAGAAATGACAAAGGAGAATTTGTAAAAATTGTCGAAGAACAAGATGCGCAGGAAGAGAAAAGCATAAAAGAGGTTAACACGGGTGTTTACATATTCAACACACGAAAACTGCTGGAAGCTTTACCAAAAGTTAAACCAAACAACAAAAAGAACGAATATTACTTAACAGACGTTGTGGGCTTCATGAACAAAGTTTTCGTCTTCAAAGCCACCAATAGCGAGGAATTCCTTGGAATAAACAACAGAGTTCAGCTGTCACAAGCCGAGGGAATCAAGCGCAAACAAATTCTGGAAAAACTGATGTTATCTGGAGTCACCATAATAGATCCTGCAACCACGTACGTAGAAGCTGACGTAGTAATAGGAATGGACACAGTTATCTATCCAATGACGATAATAGAAGGCAACACAACAATAGGCGAAGACTGTGTAATCGGTCCGATGACAAGACTTGTCAACTGCAAAGTGGGCAACCGAGTTGCAGTATTAAGGTCAGAATGCGTTGGTGCTACGATTCACGACGATGTTTCCATAGGACCGTTCAGTCGGTTAAGAGAAGGAGCTGTCCTTCATCAAAACGTCAAAATAGGGAACTTCGTTGAGGTCAAGAATTCTGTTATCGGATTCGGTACAAAAGCTCAACATCTTTCTTACCTTGGCGATGCCACAATTGGCAAGGAGGTAAACATAGGTGCAGGAACCATAACATGCAATTTCGACGGAAAGAAAAAGAATCCGACTCACATTGAAGACGAAGCTTTTATAGGAAGCAACAGCTGTCTTGTGGCGCCGGTGACCATAAAGAAAGGAGCCTTTGTAGCCGCAGGATCTGTCATCACTCAGGATGTACCTGAGTGGAGTTTGGGAATAGCTCGGGCAAGGCAAGAGAACAAACTCGGTTGGGTTCTTCAGAAATTTCAAAAGAAGGAGGAATAAGGGATGCCCTTACAAAGAAACGAATTCAAAATCTTTGCAGGCAACTCAAACCCAGAACTCGCAAAAAGGGTTGCAGAATACCTCGGGATGAGGCTTGGAGATTGCCAAGTTTCAAGGTTCTCAGACGGCGAGATCAACGTTAGAATAAATGAGACAGTTAGGGGACACGATATTTTTCTCATACAATCAACCTCCCCACCTGTCAATGAAAATTTGATGGAGCTTCTTGTGATGATCGATGCATTTAGGAGGGCTTCTGCTAACAGCATTGCGGTTGTGATGCCTTACTATGGATACGCCAGACAAGACAGAAAGGCTAAAGGCAGGGATCCAATCACAGCAAAATTGGTGGCAAATCTCATAACCGTTGCTGGCGCAAGTCGGGTTCTCACAATAGATTTGCACGCCGATCAGATACAAGGGTTCTTCGACATACCTGTTGATAACCTTTACAGTTTTCCGGTTTTTGCCGAAGTTGTGCAAAGAGATTTCAAATCAGAAAAGCAAAACCTGGTCATTGTTGCACCCGATGTGGGTGCAGTTAAAAGGGCAAGTAAATTCGCGGAGAAGCTCCAGGTTCCTCTTGCAATCTTAGACAAAAGGCGACCTGCCGACAATACTGCCGAGATAGTAAACGTCATTGGTGATGTGAAAGACAAAATAGCACTCATGTTTGACGATATAATTGACACAGGTGGAACGATAGTGCAGGGTGCAGAGATCTTGAAAAAAACCGGCGCAAGGCGTATACTTGCTTTTGCTACCCATGGAGTTCTCTCCGGGAAAGCCAAGGAAAGGATTTCTCAAAGCGAGATCGAAAGAGTTTATATTACGGATACAATACATCACGAGAAGTTGCCAGAGAAATTTGAAATAGTCAGCGTTGCACCGTTGTTGGGAGAAGCCCTAATAAGGATCCGTCGAAATCTGTCCGTGAGTATACTGTTCAGATAAGTCATAGAGCAAAAGGAGGTTATTAGGATGGAACTTAAAGCTACCGTCAGAAAGGAAAAAGGAAAAAGACCATCCAAACGGCTGAGAAAAGAAGGACTTATACCTGGGGTTGTCTATGGCCCCGAATCCGAACCTGTTAGCATCGCATTAGATGCAAGTCAAGTAAAGAAGGTCGTCGGCAGAATTTCCGAATCCGTACCCATAAAGCTTCTCCTTGAGCACGGAGACAAGGTTGATGCACTTGACGTATTCATGAAGAGGATTCAGATTGACAAGGTTACTGACGAAGTGATACACATAGACTTCTACAAACCGGCAGCTGGACACACGATGAAAATCAACATCCCGATTAAGATAACCGGAAAGGCGGCTGGAGTGGAAAAAGGCGGAATTCTTGAGGTTATACACAGCGAGCTACCCGTTGAAACCTTGCCGACAACAGTGCTGGAATATGTGACAATCGATGTCAGCAAACTTGACCTTGGCGAATCAATTCACGTTAGCGATTTGCAACTCCCAGAGGGTATGAAAGCCCTTCTTCCAAAAGATGACGTTATAGTAACCGTCTTGGTGCCGCGCGGTTTGGAAGTTGAGGAAACAACTGCAGCAGCAACAACTCTAGAGGAACCAGAAGTTATCAAGAAGGGTAAGAAGGAAGAAACGGAGGAAGAGGAACAATAGAACCGAAAAAGTTTGTGGTGGTTGGCCTGGGTAACCCCGGGCCAAGATATTCTTTTAACAGGCACAACGTTGGATTCATGACCCTGGATAGGTACTCGGCGATGAACAACTGTAATTGGTTGACCAGGGAAAACTACGTGTTTGCAAATTGTGAAGATTGCTGGCTTTTGAAACCGATGACCTACATGAACCTAAGTGGTGTCGCAGTAAAAGAGTTTTTGAAATGGTCCTCCTTGTCTGCGAACAATCTGATTGTTGTGTACGATGACGTCGATTTACCATGTGGTAGACTTAGAATCAGGAAAAAAGGAAGCAGCGGTGGTCACAAGGGTGTGGAATCGATAATAAGGGAAATCGGTAGCTCGGACTTCGTAAGGATACGGTTAGGAATTGGACCAAAGCCAAGGGGAATCTCGCTAGCAGACTTTGTTCTGCAGGATTTTACGGACCATGAACTGCAAATTGTTGACAAAGTAATCGATGCAGCATTGAGTGCTTTAAAAGTTATAATCACGGAAGGAACTGAAAAGGCTATGTCTGTTTACAACTCTTACGAGGTGATCGTGTGAAGTGCGTTATTTGTGGTGATCCCTCACCAAGGACGTACAAATTTTTCTCTGATGGCATGCCCAAGGAAGTATCATATTGTAAAAACTGCCTGAGAAGGATGTTGGCTCAATCAAGAGGTTTTTCTAGATCTGGGCTTGAATATCTGATCGGCTACACTGAGATCGTGCAGGAATCAAATATGAAAGAAATTGCCCCTGAGGTTGTAACGACCGATCTCATTTTTTCCATCTCACCTGTTGCCGTTCTTCACATTTTGTTTCCACAGGCAAGAGAAACACTTGGTTCAGATGAAAGAGAAGTCTTTGAAAGGAGGGTTTTTTTACTTCGATACAAACTTGACAAGGCGGTCAAGAGTGAGGATTATAAGACGGCAAGCCATCTTAAGAAACAAATAAACGCCATTGAAAAGCGCATCATGGGGAAATGAAATATGCTCATCTTGTTGTTAGCTTTACTGGGTTTATCTTCTCTGGGACTTTATTTGCTGATTCATTACGTCTTTTCCGGGAAGATTGTGGTCTCACCAGTTTTGTGTAAGCTTGGCGTTCTGGAAATCCGCTACTACTCACTGTTGATCTTGTTCGGGATACTGTCTTCCTATCTTCTTGCTAGAAGAGTTGCGAAAAAACAAGGCATGAATCTGGAGCAGCTTGACGAAATGATTTTCTACAGCGTACTGATGGGCATCATTGGGGCTAGGCTCTTCTACGTCATTTTCAACATGAACTACTATCTGAAACATCCCATCGAGATCCTGACGATTTGGCGTGGCGGTCTATCGATCTACGGAGCGATTGTTTTTGGCATCTTGACCGTCGTTATGTATTGCGTTATCAAAAAACCTGAAACTTTCACACTCTGGCAGGTACTTGATCTCGGTGCCGCCTTCTTTCCTCTTGGTCAATCGATAGGAAGATGGGGAAATTTTTTCAATTATGAAGCTTATGGAGCGCCGACTGATTTGCCTTGGAAAATGTATGTGCCACCGAGATTCAGAATAACAGGCTATGAAGAATATGAATTTTTTCATCCGACTTTTCTCTACGAGTCAATGTGGAACCTGTTTGTGTTCTTACTGCTTCAGCGTTTTGAGAGAAGATACAAGAAGGCTTTCGGTGAAACATTCGGTTTGTACCTTGTACTGTATTCAATCGGCAGGATCTTCATAGAGCAACTCAGATTGGACAGCTTGTATATAGGTAGTCTTAGAGCCTCTCAACTTATGGCTGGTATTTCCATAGTCGTTGGGATGGTCATCTTTCTGAAAAGGCGTGGTGCAAGAGCATGACCTATGTCATCGGAGATGTTCATGGCTGCCTTGACGCTCTGGAAAAACTGCTTAGCAAGCTACCCATAGGTTCTGAGGACAAATTGATCTTCCTTGGAGACTACCTTGACCGTGGTCCGGATAGCAAAGGGGTGATCGACTTTCTCATCAACCTTAGCAAGTTCTACGATTGCGTTTTTCTCAGAGGCAACCACGAGCAAATGATGCTTGAGTGTCTGGATAACGGTCGAGATTGTTATCTGTGGGAATTCAACGGAGCTGGAGCTACAATCAGAAGCTACGGAGGGATTAAGAACATTCCCCAAGAACATCTCAGTTTTTTGCGTAGCACCAAGTTTTACGAGATAATTGGCGGTTTTATCTTTGTTCATGCTGGTTTGAGACCAGGTGTGCCCATAGAGAATCAAGAGCCTTTTGATCTTGTCTGGATCAGAGACGAATTTATCTACTCAAGTGATCCTGTACCTGGTTACAAGGTTATCTTTGGTCACACACCGTTTTCGGACGTGTTGATACTTCCCGATAAAATTGGCATAGATACAGGTTGCGTATACGGTGGAAAATTGAGCTGCATAAGAGTTGAGGATCAGAAGATTTTCCAAACAGAGTGTGGTCGAAGATGGTGAAGGCAATCTACCCAGGCTCATTTGATCCCATCACCAACGGACACATGGATATAATTCGGAGGGCTGTGAAAATCTTCGATGAACTCTGGGTAGTCGTTATGGTCAACCCCAGAAAGTCTTCCTTCTTCACTATGCAGGAACGTCTTGAATTGATCCGGCAATTGGTTAAGGACTTTCCAAATGTACATGTTGATCGCCATGAAGGCTTACTTGTTGACTATCTAAAAAGCAAGAATATCAACATCGTGGTGAGGGGATTAAGAGCGATCACAGATTTTCAATACGAGCTGGAAATGGCTTTGGCGAATAAACAACTGTGGGACGAGCTTGAAACGGTCTTCTTGATGACTGACAAGAGATATTCTTTTCTCTCATCAAGCCTAGTGAAAGAAGTGGCATTAATGGGTGGGAATGTCAGTGAATGGGTACCAGACTGTGTTCTTGAAGCAATTAACAGAAAGTTGAAAGGGTGATATAATACGTTGGGTATTTTAGAGATTTTACGAAGGAGGTCATCGAGTGATGGAGATAAGTGCTGAAATGGTGAAAAAACTACGAGAAATGACAGGATCGGGTGTCATGGAGTGTAAGACAGCTCTGCAAGAAGCAAACGGCGATTTTGAAAAGGCAGTGGAGATACTCAGGAAACGAGGCGCAGCTGTGGCAGCAAAGAAAAGTGGGAGAGAAACAAAGGAAGGTATAGTTGTATCCTACGTTCATTTCACCGGCAAAATAGGTGTTTTGTTGGAACTTGGCTGTGAAACCGATTTCGTGGCTAAGATGCCGGAATTCAAAGAGCTTGCTTACAACTTAGCAAAACACGTTGCGGCAATGTCGCCCAAGTATGTTACAAGAGAAGATGTTCCCCCAGAAGTAATTGAAAAGGAAAGGGAGATATATCTGGCTCAGATGAAAGACTCTGGTAAACCACAAAACGTCATCCAAAAAATCGTGGAAGGCAAACTCGAGAAATTCTACGAAGACAACTGTCTGTACGATCAAAAATACGTCTTCGATGACAAGAAGACTGTGAGAACGGTTGTTGAGGAACTCATAGCGAAAACCAAGGAGAACATTCGTGTTACACGTTTTGTGAGGATGGAAGTGGGAGCGGAATGAGGCGCCGTGTGGCGCTTCATTTGTTTTGATTCACGGTTTTGAAAATGCCAAAGCTTTTCTTAGGTTCCAGTGAACGTAGTTGCGATCGTAGAAAAACTTGTCAAGACATTTTTCCAAATAGCTCACGGGGAAAATGTTCTCCGGCATTCTTGGTATGAAAGGCGCATCGGCTGTGAGATTTGGAAGCGTTTTTGCCAGCATGTTGAAGCAATCGAAAATCTGTGATCTGACCTGGTTGTATTCCTCCGTTTCCACAACTACCTCAAGTCTGACCAATCCACTTAAACCTGGAGAGTTCGTTAACTTCAGATACGACATAACTCTCTCGTAGTTTGGTTCGGAAAGTCTTATCTTGATGGATTTGGATCTCTCACCAGCTTTCATAAAACCGTAAGATAGGAAACTTTCCATGTCAACATATGCCGTTTCGATATTTTTGACAAGTCCAACCGGTCCAACTTTTGGTTGAAAAGCAGGAGTTGTGAAATCTATAGAGCCATCCTTTACCACAAGTGCGTCGCTCAAATGCTTTTCTACTACTCTCCGTTCCACCTTCTGCATGTAAGAATCCAGTGCTCTTTCGGCTGTTGAGCCAACTGCCACCGTGGCTGCGATTTCACCAACTATAACCATTTCACCGTCAAAAAGTCCATATCTGTTTGCGAGTGATTCCGGAACAGCGAGAATAAAATTGATCTCGGGCTTTTCACCTGGCGAAAAAAGCGGCACACACAATCCTTTCGAAAATGCCAAAGCACCGGTCACTATCTGAGCAAAAAGCATCACAAATCCTTCAACCAGTATACTTTCGTAAGTTCTTCGCCTGCTGTCGACGAAGATAAGTGATTCATAGTCCCCTGAGATCTCTTGGGCACAATCTTCCTCAACTGGATATGCAGCCTGCGAGTAGGCAATGTCAACCGGCAAAAAGGAACCTTCCTCACGAATTTGAACAATTCTTGGATTCAACTTTGAAATAAGATGTGCCAAATCCTTCGTGCTCTCACTTTTCATAGTCTCACCTTTTTCCATACTTCACCGGAAAGAGTGAGTATGGAGATTTCTACAAAGTCTTCCACTGTGATCAAACCAAACGTTGGTGGATTGTTTTTCTTCGGCAGTGATGGGCTTCCGGGGTTCAATATAACACCTTGTTCGGTCTTTTCGAGTCTTGGTGTGTGGGTATGACCAAAGGCAACTACGTCTGCATTGTAATTCTGCAGCAACTCCACAAGATCTTTGTCGTTCCTGATATTTTCGCCGTGTAAACATACCACCTTCAGTTTTCCAAAGGTCAGAACCATGAACTTTGGCAAATCCTCGTTCTCGAGAAGCATAAGATCAATGTCTGCATCACAGTTTCCCCTGACTGCAATAAGATTCTCGGTTTTCAAAAGGCCTGCCAGATCCATAGGATCGTAACCTGTGGGTATTGGATTTCTTGGGCCATGGTAAAGAAAATCTCCCAAGTGAACTAGCTGATCAACTTGCTGGACGTTATTTTTGATCTTTGTCCATGCGTCAACAGATCCATGCGTGTCCGAGACCACCAGGATTCTTATTGCCTTCACCTCCTCTTGAAGTTGAACTCAATCGCGACAAATGCGGAAAGACAAACTATAACGATTTCGATCAGCATCAGTAAGAAATCTCTCAAATCAACCACACCATACATTTGGGCTTTTCTGAGAGCGTAATTTGACATGAACAATGGGTTGTAAACAGCTACAAATCTAACAAATCGAGGAATTGAAGCTATCGGAACGATCATGCCACTCAAGAAGAACGTAACGATCATTGCAGAAGCACCAACCAAATTGGCAACACTTTCAGTCTTGGATAAACTGGATAGTAACACTCCAAAGGCGGCATGAAAGAGGCTGTTGAGTACGACGAGAACCAGCACAAGCAATAACGGTAGTTCCACGTGGAGGATAACCAAGATAAACAAAGCAACCATAGACTCAGCGATTCCTAAGATTGTGTAAGATATGGTTTTCGCAGCTACGTAATTCCGTGGCTTTGCGCCAATACTTGTGTAGTATTCTATCAGGCTTTGTTTTTCATCTCGTACAACACTCTGAACTGAGAGGATCAAGACGACAAACGCAGTTGTCAGAAAAATAGCCAGCGGTGCTAGCACTGAAGGAAGTGTGAACAGCCTTTCCTCTGTTCCAACCGTCAGCTTGGGTGAAGGATACCCGGGCGAGGTAAAAAGAAACCTTATAACCTGCGGATCAAAAAACGGACTGCCGTTCAAATCCTCGAACATGGAGTTGAAAACCTGATAAGCAATAACCGAGAGATGAAAGTCTACCGGGCTTGGGACAAAATTTATGTTTGTCTGTTTGGTTGCGTATAGATTTTTTGTAAAATTTTCGGGAATTATCACAACTGCGTTCATCTCTCCATCCATGAGTCTTTCGACATAATCCTGATCGACGTAAGACAACGTGCCACCTTTGAACATCGACATGATAACACCAACAGTCAAACGAGACAGTGGATCTTTGTCGAGGTTCAAAACGCCTATTCTCAAGTTCATCTTAGCAAAGCTGTTAAAAAGCATAATTGAGCTGAGAATCACCAACGTGGGAAGTAAGAGAATAACAAAAATTGCGAAACGATTACGCAGAATCCTTTTCAATTCCGCAAACACTAATCCCCACATACTCACAGACAACCTCCGACGTTTTCATCGCATCAACCGTTTTTGCCAACAAAATTCTTCGAAAATTTTCACAATTTCAGCGTGAATATCCTCCACACTCTTTTCACCGTTGATCACAAAAATTCTGTCTTGCTCCTTCTTTGAAAGGATCAAATACGCTTCTCGAACCTTCCTTAAAAACTCGATGCCATCATTCTCAATCCTATCAAGAAAACGTTTACGTTTCAAAGCGGTTTCTGGCCTGATGTCCAGATAAAAAGTTACATCCGGCTTTATTCCAGCAGTGGCGAATTCGTTCAAACGCTCAACTACTTGCATACCAATACCTCTTCCGCCCCCTTGATAAGCAACACTTGAATCAACGAATCGATCAGAGAGCACTATTTTTCCATTTTCCAGTGCCGGTCGAATTACTTCGTCAACAATCTGAGCCCGACTGGCCAGAAACAACAGTAATTCTGCTTTCGGAACGATCTTCAAAGAATGATCTAACAGAAGCTGTCTTATCGCCTCCCCAAGTACGGTGCCACCTGGTTCGCGCACCTCGACAAATTCCAGTCCCCTCCTTTGAAGATACTCAGCAAAGAGCTTAAGCTGGGTTCCTTTACCGCTGCCATCAATTCCCTCAAAGGTAATGAGCATCTTTCATCTCCCTTCACCTTGTGATCGTGAAGTCCACATAACCCTGCGGGTTTACGGCTTGTGATCTAACATCCGTTACAACCGCCATGGTTGGACCACGGGTAACTTCCTTCAAGAATCGCTCAACATCTTCGCTTTCCCCTTCTACATGAATTTCCACTGTTCCGTCTTCGGCATTTCTGACGAATCCTTTAACATTGAATCTCTGTGCGAGACGGTATGCGAAATGCCTGAAGCCAACCCCCTGAACGTGACCATATATCTTTAGGAAAAAGGCGACCATTTGTTAACCACCCCGATGGTATAATTCTCGAAAACATGATACCACATCTCAAAAACATGGTGGAGGTGGTTCACTTGAACATCGAAGAAGGTTTCACTTTCGATGACGTAATACTTGTGCCACAATACAGCGAAGTCTTACCTTCTCAGGTAAATGTGAAAACAAGGTTGGTTGGTGATCTGTGGATAAGCATTCCAATTGCAAGCGCCGCCATGGATACAGTTACTGAAGCAGAACTTGCTAAAGCTCTCGCGCGCGAAGGCGGCGTCGGGGTAATCCACCGCAACCTGTCGATACACGAGCAAGCCAGACAGGTTTCTGTGGTCAAGCGAACGGAAAATGGTGTTATTTGCGATCCTTTGACTATAGGACCAGAGGATACGATTCAGAAGGCACTTGAAATTATGTCCACTTACAAAATAGGAGGCTTACCGGTCGTTGATAACAACCAAAAGCTGCTCGGATTGATCACGAACAGAGATATACGTTTTGAAAGGAATTTCTCACGTCCTGTTAAAGAATTGATGACTCCAAGGGCAAAGCTGATAGTGGCACCACATACTATATCTTTGGACGAAGCCAAGGAGATACTGCACTATCACAAAATAGAGAAACTTCCTTTGGTTGATTCTAACGATAAACTTGTCGGATTGATAACAATAAAGGACATAATGAGCGTTATTGAACATCCAAACGCCGCCAGAGATTCAAAAGGTCGATTGATCGTTGGAGCAGCAGTGGGCACAGGAGAAGACACCTTGGAAAGAGTACAAGCCTTGCACGATGCACAAGTGGACTTCGTCGTCGTTGATACGGCACATGGCCATTCAAAAAAGGTCATTGAAACGGTGAAGAAGATCAAGGCATACTTTCCAAAACTGTACGTCGTAGCTGGAAATGTGGCTACTGCCGAAGGTGCCCTGGCTTTAATAGAGGCCGGCGCAGATTCCATTAAGGTAGGTATAGGTCCAGGTTCCATTTGTACAACAAGAGTTGTCGCAGGTGTTGGCGTGCCACAACTAACGGCAATTGTTAACTGTTCCAAGGTTGCCAGGAAAAGAGGAGTTACCATTATAGCCGACGGTGGCATCAGATACTCTGGTGACATAGTGAAAGCCATTGCAGCAGGAGCAGATCTGGTGATGATTGGAAGCATTTTTGCTGGAACAGAAGAGGCACCCGGAGAGACAATACTTTACCAGGGTAGAAAGTACAAGTCATACAGGGGTATGGGCAGTGAGTCAGCTATGAGAAAAGGTAGTGCTGACAGATACTTTCAGTTAGCAAACGACAAACTTGTACCAGAAGGTGTGGAAGGGATGGTTCCGTACAAAGGTACAGTGAAAGATGTAGTTCATCAGCTCGTTGGTGGGTTGAAAGCAGGGATGGGTTATATCGGTGCTTCCAATCTGGATGAGCTGAGAGCAAAGGCCGTCTTCATGAAGATAACCCCGGCGGCAGTTAAAGAAAGCCACCCCCATGACGTTATAATCACCAAAGAAGCTCCCAACTACTGGATGCCGTCAACCCAATGAGGGTAGTTAAGCCCTCATTGGGTTTTGATCAAATGGGAAAGATCACCTACAAGCATGAACAAGGCGTCCACACTTTTCAGAAAACCGAGCCGGTTTTGCCTTATGTCCTCCCTGTCAACCATCACAAAGACTTCGTCAAAATACCTGTCTATGAAAGGTTTTAGAGCTATCAATTTTTGTATTGCTCTTTCGTAATCAAGCTTCTCCAGATATTGTGAGACCTCGATCTTTGCTTGCAAGAAAGCATTTAGCAATTCTCTTTCCGCTTCTTCAACAAACAAAGCACCATCATAAAAGTCGCTTGTGTGGTTCTTTGTTATGTTGTGAACCCGTTGAAAAGCGATTGCCAAGTTGTTGAACTCGTCACTCTCAGAAGTTTTCATGATTGCTCTTGAAGATAGCAAACCACGCAGTGGTGTCCACCACAAATGGTTTACTGCACGCGCAACGTCGTACCGTATGCCACTGTTTACCATATAAGCGTAGAATCTAGACGAGAAAAATTCGTCCAATAGTTCGGCTTGACATTTCACAGGAAGAAGCTGCAAGGCAGAACCAAGCACGTTTTTCAGATTCAGATCCCATTTGTTAAATTCCACTATCCAGTAGATTGTATCAGCCTTACTTCTCAGACCAAAAGGATCTTTGGAACCTGTTGGTATGTTTCCGATGCAAATGTTACCTACTATTGTGTCTATTCTGTCGGCAATACTCAGAACGCCTGTGATAGGGCTTTTAGGCTCACTAGAGTATTGTTCCTCGATTGCCTGGGCAATTTTTTCATCTTCACCCTTCAGCAAGGCATAGATTCTGCCCATAGTTCCCTGTAGTTCCGGAAATTCAAAAACAACATGGCTAGCAAGATCGAATTTTGATAACCACGCCGCCCTGAGTATTTTCTCTCTAAAATTGGATAGTCCCAGCTCTTCGAGTATCAAATCGGACAGTTTAGCGATCCTCTCAACCTTATCGTACAAAGTTCCAAGTTCTTTCTGAAAAACCATTCCTTTCAGTCTTTCGTTGAAATGAGTGAAATCCTTTTTCAGATCCATCTCAAAATAATACCGGGCATCTTCTAAACGCGCATTGACAACGTTTCTGTAACCTTCAACTATTTTTTTCATATCTCCTTCTGGCCTATCAACGAAGGCTATGAATTTTGGTGAGAGCTTTCCTCCCTTTCGTGTTGTGAACGATCTCAGGTGGTGTTTTATCGTGACGGTAATAAGTTCCGCAGGTAACTGCAAGTACTTTTCGTCAAATTCACTGACAATCGCCAGCGGATATTCGGTGATCTTCGATATTTCCTCGATCAAGTTTTCATCCATGTCGCAGGAAAGACCAAGCGATTTTTGGATGTTCTCAATTTGTTGTTTTATCTTGTCTATTCGTTCATGCTCATCCACGAGAACAAAATTTTCCCTGAGTATCTCAACATAGCGAGAAGGGTGTTCTATCTGGACAAACTTGTCAAGATAAGGATGGGCTCTAGAAAGCTTATCAGAAATTCTACCAAAAGCTTTGATGGGCAATATTTTCTCGTCGAACAGTGCTACGATCCACTTAACCGGTCTTACAAACTCGTAAATTCCATTCCCCCAGCGCATAGGTTTTGAAAAGCTCAGTTCCTGTAAGATCGCATCAAAAAGCTCTGGTAGTACCCTCTGGCTTTCTTGTCCTTCTACTTCTTTGTATAAGTAGACATAGCCCTCTTTAACAACTATATCTTCTACGGTGGCGACATTTGAATTCAAAAAACCAAGAAGAGCCTTTGTTGGCTGTCCATTCTGGAATGCAACACTTTCAGAAGGTCCGCGCTTTTGCACAAATGTTTTCTCTTGCCTTTCTGCAATCGCATCGATTAGCACCGCTATCCTGCGGTTCGTCACATAACAACGAACTTTATCAAAAGATATCCTCGCATTCCTTAGCTTTTCCTCGACCATTTTCGGAAGTTGGCATGAAACATTTTCGATGTCACCAATTGGCATCTCTTCGACACCGATTTCGAAAAGAAACATATGCTGACTCATGATCTGTTTCCCCCTTGAAAAGCCTCGGCACACCGCTTTGCCATTGATCTAATCAATCTGATGTACTGCTGCCTTTGCACAACGCTTATAACTCCTCTCGCATCAAGTAAGTTGAAAACATGAGAACACTTCACCATGTAATCGTAAGCCACTAAATAGTGATTAAGCTGTATTTGTGATTCGAACTCGCTTGCATAAAGCTCGAAGAGCTGAAACAGTTTTGCGGGATCGGAAAACTCGAAGTTGTATCTGGAGAATTGTCGCTCATTTTCCAAATACAGTTCCCGATAACTGACGTTTTCATTCCACATGACATCGAAAACACTGTTCTTACCCTGTAGATACATCGCTATTCTCTCAAGCCCGTAAGTTATCTCCAAAGGTATGTCCTTAAGGGTTATGCCACCAATTTGCTGAAAATAGGTAAACTGGGTTATTTCCATCCCGTCAAGCCAGACCTCCCAACCGACACCCCAGGCTCCAAGGGTTGGTGACTCCCAGTTATCCTCGATGAAACGAACGTCGTGCTCTTTCAAATCAATGTTCAGGGCTTTGAGAGAATCAAGATAGAGTCGCTGAGAATCGTCTGGAGAAGGTTTGATTATGACTTGATATTGAAAATACCTTTGAAGTCTGTTTGGATTTTCACCATACCTTCCATCGGTAGGTCGCCTACTTGGTTGAACAAAGGCTACTTTCCATGGTCCCTCTTTTAAACATCCCAAAAATGTTGACGGATGAAAAGTACCAGCACCGACCTCAAGGTCGTATGGCTGATCGATCATACATCCAACGCGAGCCCAGTATTCGTTGAGCCTGTGAATAATATCCTGAAGATACACTGACAAGCACCTCCATTGACAAGTCACTATGATTATACGGCAACTTCGAACACACTCGGGAGTGTCATTCAAATTTTACAACAATGCTGTCAGAAAGCACATGTCTTTTGACCAGGTTAGGCAACCAACTCAGTTTCATGTTGAACAAAGAGCCAATGAAATCAAACAAATTTCTCCCATACAGCAAACAGCTTCGTATTCAGTGATAAACAGATTGAAAATCTGTCACCCATCTGATTTGCAGATGCTTTTTGATATACTCGATTCTGGACATAACCACGAGGAGGGGTATGTGTGCTTCTAAGAATCAACCTTTCCAGTAGAAAAGTCTACTCTGATCGGATTGACGAAGAAACCATGAGACTGTTTATAGGTGGAAGAGGTCTAGCTGCAAAGATACTCTGGGACGAGGTCAAGGATGTCGATCCACTTTCGCCCGACAACAAATTGGTAGTTGCCGCAGGTCCATTCAACGGTCTGCGGACCCCGAGTGGTGGCAAATTGGTGATAGCAGCTAAGAGTCCTCTAACAGGCGGATATGGGGACGGTAACATTGGAACCACGGTATCGGTTCATTTGAGAAAGGCTGGCTACATGGCACTTGTCGTCGAAGGTGCCTCCGACAAACCTGTTTACATTTACATCGAAAATGACAACGTAAGTATACTGAGCGCGGAAGGACTTTGGGGATTGGACACCTTTGAAACAGAAAAGAGGCTGAAACAAATTCACGGTGACAACATCGGTGTCTTGTCGATAGGTCCTGCTGGTGAAAATCTCGTTCGTTTCGCAGTTGTGATTTCCCAACAGGGTAGAGCCGGGGGAAGGCCTGGCATGGGTGCCGTCATGGGGAGTAAAAAGTTGAAGGCTATCGTAGTGAAGGGAACAAAGGAAATCCCCGTGGCAGACAAGATTGCCTTCGACAAATACACCAGAGAAGTCTATCAACTAATTCCCAAACTTTCAGGTTATGATTTTTGGATGAGGCAAGGGACCATGGCAACAATCGAATGGGCAAACAAAAACAAAGCCCTGCCGGTTCGAAATTTCTTACAAAGTAAGTTTGAGTACTCTAGGACAGTTGATGGATATGCAATGGAGGCAATGAAAGTGGCAAAACGTGGTTGTCCTAACTGTAACATGGTCTGCGGAAACATTGTGCTTGACAAAGAAGGCAAAGAGAGTGAGTTAGATTATGAAAACGTTGGTATGCTTGGTCCTAACATTGGCATGCCTTTCCTGAACAATGTTGCAGTAATCAACAGATTGGCAGACCAATATGGGATGGACACGATTTCCCTCGGGGTGGTTTTAGGTTTTGCCATGGAAGCCACCGAAAAGGGGTATATCAAGGATGGGCCGAAATTCGGGGAATACGAGAAAACAGTTGATCTTATAACAAGGATAGCCTACAGAAAAGACGAACTTGCCAGCTTATTGGCAGACGGGGTGAAAGCGGCGGCAGAGAAACTGAGCCTGCATGATCTTGCGATGCACGTAAAGGGCTTGGAAGTATCGGCATACAATTGCTATATGTATCCTGCCATGGCGCTTGCCTATGGAACAAGCTGTATAGGAGCCCACCATAAGGAAGCCTGGGTTATAGCTTGGGAAATTGGTACATCCCCTCTTGAGGAGTCCTCGCAGGTGAAATACGAGATAAACTATTCCCCTGAAAAGGCTGTGAAAGTCGTGCAGCAACAGAGAATCAGAGGTGGTTTGTTCGAACTCTTAACAGCGTGCCGTTTGCCTTGGGTTGAACTTGGACTTGACTTGGAATGGTATGTGAAAATCTTTAATTCCATCACCGGTTGGAATTACACACTCGAGGACTTCTACAACGTGGCTGACAGAGTTTATTCGCTGATCAGATGTTACTGGGTGAGAGAATACGGAGGCAGCTGGGACAGAAAAATGGATTATCCACCGGAAAGATGGTTTACACTTGATGTGGAAGGCGTGAAATTGGACAAATCGGAGTATGACAAGTTGCTGACGGAATATTATAAACTCAGAGGGTGGAATGAAAGAGGAATACCAACAAGGGAAACTTTGGAATCCCTAAAATTGAGTTTTGTGCTTCCCGAGATGGCTAAATACATCTGAATTTTCACGGAAGCAACACGATCGTAACTTCAAACTTTGACTCATAGTGTATTTTCTTATTGCTGATTCTTGACACATGAACCAGGTTCACGTATAATTTTTTGAGGCTGTGGGCCAGCGTAGCTCAACCGGCAGAGCGGCTGACTTGTAATCAGCAGGTTGGGGGTTCGAGTCCCTTCGCTGGCTCCAAATTAAAGATGGTGAGGTGCCCGAGCGGCCAAAGGGGGCAGACTGTAAATCTGCTGGCGGAACGCCTTCGGAGGTTCAAATCCTCCCCTCACCACCAGTAAGAGGTGTTTGATGTGAGAGTGAAAATCGCTCTGAAATGTACTGAGTGTGGAACGAAAAACTATTACACAGACAAGAACAAGAACTCTAAGGAAAAACTCAGTCTTAGAAAGTACTGTCCGTCTTGCAACAAGCATACCGTTCACGCTGAAACGAAATAGTTCGCAGGGCCGTAGCTCAACAGGTAGAGCACCGGTCTCCAAAATCGGGTGTTGTGGGTTCGAGTCCCGCCGGCCCTGCCAATTTGTTTTCGTAGTGGAGGGAATAAAAGATGGAAAAAATCAAGAGATTTTTTCGAGAGGTTTTCGCTGAGGCAAAGAAAACTAAATGGCCAACGCGAAAAGAACTCGTAATTTCTACCTCCGTTGTGCTGGTAATACTTCTTGCCATGGGAGCTTATTTTTTTGTCCTGGACTTGTTGCTCTCCGGCGCTGTCAGAGCTCTTTTGACGGTTCTTGGAATAAGGTGATCAACTGTGAAGAAAAAGTGGTACATACTATGGACCATGGCTGGGATGGAACAATCGGCAAAGGAAAACCTGGAGACCAAGATTCGTTCATCTCATGCTGAACGTTTGTTCGGAAGGATACTTGTTCCCGAGGAAGTCGTCATTGATGCCACCGCAAAATCCATCAAACGAATACCAATTTCACTTGAAGCTAAGCTTTACGTGAAGACTGGATCAGATGTCAACAAAGGCGATCTTATAGCTGAGGAACCCGCCGTTCATGCCAGGCATTCTGGAAGAATAGTCAACATTAGGAACTATCGCAGGATCGTTGTTGAAACGATAGACAGAAAATATTCGAAGACGTATTTTGTAGCCGAAGGATCAAAACTTGAAACAGGCATTAAAGTAGGAGCAAGAATTCGTCAGGGAATACCGCTGACTAAGGATTTGGAAATCATTTCCGAAATAGATGGAAAAGTGGTTGAGAATGAGCGTGTGAAAAGAGTGGAGATACAACAAAACAGCGGCGAGATAGATGTTTACCACATACCGCTGTCGGTCTTCGACAAAGAAAAAGTACAGAAAGGAAAACAAGTTAGGAACGGTGAATTGCTGGCAGAAGGCAGGAAAATTTTCGCTCCCATCAGCGGTCGAATTGAGGTAGCGGATCTTGGCACGCGGAAAGAGATAAGAATAGCAAAGACTCAAAGGAAGCGACTGTTTCCAGGGTACATATTCGTTGAAATGATAATGAACGACGAAACTTGGCAGTTCGCAAGATCGGTCCCCAATGTGATAGATTTTGTTTCCTCAGGTGGTCAACCCCTTGAACTTAAGCCGAGAGAGATACGTGCAATTTTGAGATTAGCAGGACTGGAATCGTACGAAGAACGTCTCAAACCTGCAAAAGTTGAGCTCGATTTTCATGTTGGCGATGTTGTGAAGATAATCTCTGGTCCATTTGAAGACTTCGCAGGTATAGTTAGAGAAATAGACGCCGAAAAGCAAGAATTGAAGGTCACTGTGACCATCTTCGGACGCGAAACACCCGTGGTTGTTAGAACGTCGGAGGTTGAAAAGATAACCTAAAGTGGGAGGGAACTTCCCATACCACACAAGGAGGTATCGGGTTATGGCGAAAAAAGTTGTGGCTGAAGTAAAGTTGCAGCTGCCAGCGGGAAAAGCAACACCAGCACCTCCGGTTGGACCGGCGCTTGGTCAACGTGGAGTAAACATAATGGAATTCTGCAAGAGGTTCAACGCCGAAACGGCAGACAAAGCAGGAATGATTTTACCGGTGATTGTGACCGTGTACGAAGACCGTTCCTTCAGCTTTACGGTCAAGACACCACCGGCTTCGTTCCTGCTGAAAAAGGCTGCTGGTATCGATAAAGGTTCTGGAGAAACAAAGAGGAAAACGGTTGGCAAAGTCACAAGAAAACAACTGGAAGAAATAGCAAAGATAAAGATGCCCGATCTCACCGCAAATGACATAGGCGCAGCCGTGAAGATAATCGAGGGCACAGCAAGGAGTATGGGAATAGAAATTGTGGATTAAGAACAGCGGAAGGAGGAGGCGCGATGCCGAAGCACTCCAAAAGGTATGAGGAAATACGGAAAAGGGTTGATAGAACTAAATTCTATAAACTTGACGAAGCAATTCGACTTGTGAAAGAGAACGCAACAGCGAGATTTGATGAAACAATTGAGCTGCATCTGGTCACTGGGATAGACCCACGAAAGACAGAGCAGCAGCTTCGTGGTACAGTCACCCTTCCTCACGGAACAGGAAAATCCGTAAGAGTTTTGGTCTTCGCAAAGGGAGAAAAAGCAGAGGAAGCAAGAAGAGCTGGTGCCGATTACGTTGGAGCAGAGGAGTTGGTCGAAAAAATTGCAAACGAGAATTTCACCGATTTCGATGTTGCGATAGCGACTCCTGATATGATGAAAAGCATAGGAAAACTCGGAAAGATCCTTGGGCCTCGCGGATTGATGCCATCCCCCAAATCAGGTACGGTCACAAACGAGATAGAAGCAACTGTGAGGGAATTCAAGGCAGGAAGAATCGAAGTGAGAAACGATAAAACCGGATGTCTCCACTTGCCAGTTGGAAAAAGGTCCTTTGACGAGTCAAAGCTCAGAGAAAACATACTTTCAGCCTATTTGCAAATAGTTAACATGAGACCGGCTGGTGTGAAAGGGCAGTTCATAAGAAAGGCCGTCCTCTCTTCGACGATGGGAGTGGGTGTAAAGCTGGAGCTGTCAGATATCGCTAGCGCTGCAAGTAAAGCAGCTTGACAGTAAATCTTGAACATTTGTAAACTCAGTATATCTGTTGCCGAAGAACGTAGGTTAATCGTAAGAGGGTACTGAACCCCGCCTACAGAGGCAAGATTTAAAGCGTTTTGCCGCGCGGGGTCTCAGATATGAAGAGACCCTTTTATGTTGAAAGGAGGCGTAGGATGTTAACCAAAGAACAGAAACGACAGCTGGTTGAAACTCTGAAAGATGATTTTGAAAGAGCATCGCTTATATTGTTCATTAATTACAGCGGATTCAACGTGGCAACAATGCGAGAAATCAGAAGAAGAATATACTCCAAGTACGGGACAAAAGCCCACATGAAAGTGCTCAAGAACACTCTTGCAGGTATAGCGCTGAAGGCCGTTGGCTATGATGAAAAAGATTTTACCTCCTACCTCACTGGTCCAACGGCAGTCATTTACGTCAAAGACGAAGATCCCATTGAGGCTGTTAGGGTCATCAGCAACTTTGCCAAAGAACGAAAAGTAGAGAATATCTTTAAAGGAGGATTTCTCGAGAAGAAGCCGTTTACTGGAGAACAGGTCGCAGTGCTTGCAAATCTACCGAGCAAGAAAGAATTGTACGCAACTGTTGTTAGCAGACTGCAAGCACCGATTTCAGGACTTGTGTATGTACTAAGCGGGACAATGAGAAAACTTCTTTATGCTTTGAAGGCTATAGAAGATAAAAAATCTCAATCATAACGGAGGTGTGGTAAAATGAGTATTGAGCAGATCGTGGAAGCCATTGAAAAGTTGACAGTAGCTGAACTGGCGCAATTGGTAAAGGCACTTGAGGAAAAGTTTGGTGTCACCGCAGCCGCACCTGTTGCAGTAGCGGCAGTAGCGGGACCAGCAACGGCTGCAGCGGCACCCGAAGCTAAGGCGGAGGAGAAAACAGAATTCGATGTCATTCTAAAAAGCTTCGGAGCAAATAAGGTGGGAGTTATCAAAGTTGTGAGGGAAATAACAGGACTAGGATTGAAGGAAGCAAAAGATCTTGTTGAAAAAGCCGGCAGCCCCGACGCAGTTGTCAAAACAGCTGTTCCAAAGAACGAGGCAGAAGACATCAAGAAGAAGCTCGAAGAAGCAGGCGCAGAAGTAATATTGAAATAGTGTAAACGCCTTTTCCATCGAACGAAGAAATTGTATCAAACCTATACCAGCAGTGCTGGTATAGGTTTTTGTGTGTTATGATATATAGGTGACCCTACGCTTTTTGCGCTCTCGCAAGGATTCCTTCGGTTTTACCGCTGACTAAGTAGAGGTGATTGTATGAGGGTAGTTCGCTACGGAAGACGTGAACGACTCAGCTTTGGTCGTATACAAGAGGTAGTACCAGTACCAGACCTCATATCCATACAAAGGGACTCCTATAAAGACTTTCTTGAGAACGACTTACTGAGAGTGCTAAAGAAATTTTCTCCCATCACTTCACAACCACACAAAGGCGATTTAAGGCGAGGAGAAAAGGGTTTCATTCTAGAATTTGTTGCTGCAAGAGCTGGTCGACCGGAGAAAACACCTGAGGAATGCAGAGAAAAGGGGTTGACGTACTCTGTTCCGATATACGCCGTGGTCAGAATAACAGACGCAAGCACAGGCGAAATGAGGGAAGATGAAGCATTTCTAGGTTCTATCCCTTATATGACGGAGAATGGGACATTCATCGTGAATGGAGCGGAAAGAGTCGTTGTGAACCAACTCGTCAGGGCGCCTGGAGTTTATTTTGTGAGTGAAGTTTCCAAAACTCTAACTCCGGAACCACTTTACATTGCACATTTTCTGCCCGCCAGAGGCGCATGGCTGGAGATAGTATACAACCCGGCGGAAGAGCTCTTTTATGCAAGAATCGATAGAAAGAGACGTATTAATCTGTTCTTGCTTTTTAAAGCCATCGGGTACGAATCCGACCTGGAGATTCTCGATCTATTTCCAGATTTGGTGGATGCGGAGGACGAGTATAGTCTCGAGAAAGCTGCAGGGTCGATTGTTTTAGAGGACATTGTAGTTGACGGAACAAAAGTCGCCGAAAGAGGCGGTGTACTCAGCGAGAATGCCATAGAGATAATAAGGAACTCGAAAGTGAAGATCATCCGACGAGCTCATCCAGCTGCCCAGAAAACCTTGGAAAAATTGAGGGATGCACATGGAGATGTTGATTCGAACAAAGCATTCCTCGAAATTTACAGAAAGTTGAAACCAGGTGAGATACCTAGGATTGCCACTGCGAAGGCATATCTTATGGGGCTCTATTTCACAACTGAAAGGTTTGAGCTCACAGAAGTGGGTCGTTACAAAATAAACAAAAGATTGAACCAAGCGTACAAAGATTACCTTAGACAGGTCAGGGGGATCGCAGCAGCGGAGGCAGAAAAAGCCGAATACAGCGTTGACCAATTGGCGTTGACACCCCTGGATATTGTGCTTGCAAGTCGCTATCTAATAGACGTAAGCAGGAATCCTGAAATTATGGATACAAAAGATCACCTTGGAAACAAAAGGGTTAGGACAGTCGGTGAACTTATAGAAGGAGAACTTGAGAAGGCTTTGGCGCGAGCTCAAAAGACCATTCAGGATCGCTTGTCCTTGTACAACTCATTGGACAAGATACTTCTCTCAAGCTTGATCAACATTAAAACGATAATGGCTGGAATAAATCAGTTCTTTGCTACAAGTCCTCTGTCGCAGTTCATGGAACAAGTTAACCCTCTCGCCGAGCTGACGCACAAAAGACGTTTAACTGCCGTTGGTCCTGGCGGACTGAAAAGAGAACGTGCGCGGTTCGAAGTACGTGATGTGCACCACTCGCATTATGGACGAATGTGTCCAATCGAGACACCGGAAGGTGGAAACATCGGTCTTATAACTTCATTGGCCGTTTATGCTGGCGTTGATAAATACGGATTCTTGGTTACACCATACAGAAAAGTTGTCAACGGAAGAGTAACAGATGAGATTGTGTATCTGACTGCAGACGAGGAGGAACATTACAACATTGCCCCTTGTACGATAAGTATTGATAAAAACTCAAGAATCGCAGATGAAAAAGTACCTGTCCGGTACATGGAGAAGATTCAGTACGTCGAAAGAGAAAAGGTTCAATTTATAGACATTTCCACCAAACAGATCGTAAGCGTTTCAACTGCCTTGATACCATTTCTTGAACACGATGATGCCAACAGAGCTTTAATGGGTTCGAACATGCAGCGTCAGGCTGTGCCACTTTTGAAACCCGAGGCACCCTTTGTGGGAACCGGAATGGAGTTCGATGCTGCAAAATACTCAGGGTACGTCGTGATAGCAAAACACGATGGAATAGTGAAGAAGGTTGATGCTCGCAGAATTGTGATACACCGAACCGACAAAGACCGCAATCCAATTTTCAACGAAGGAAAACCAGTTCTGGACGAATATAAGCTTATGAAGTTTGTCAGAACAAACCAAGATACCACAATTAACCAAAGACCTGTTGTAAATATTGGAGATTTCGTGAAAGCAGGTGATGTCATCGCCGACGGCCCAGCCACGGACATGGGAGAGCTTGCACTCGGCAGAAATGTCTTGGTTGCATTCATGCCGTGGGAAGGTTACAATTTCGAAGACGCCATTTTGGTCAGTCAAGAGCTTTTGGAAGATGACAGCTTCACGTCAATTCACATTGAAGTGTTTGAGACACAAGCTCGCGATACAAGATTGGGACCAGAAGAAATCACCGCTGATATACCCAACGTTGGTAAGGATCAATTGCGAAATCTTGATGAAAATGGAATAGTGCGAATAGGTGCTTATGTTGGTCCACAAGACATACTGGTGGGTAAGGTGACGCCAAAAGGTGAGGGTGAAACTACACCTGAGGAAAAGATTATCAGATCTGTTTTTGGTGAGAGAGGTAAGGATGTAAAAGATTCTTCGCTGAGGCTTCCGCATGGAACTGACGGGCGGGTTATAGATGTCAAAATCTTTGAAAAGGGTGAAGAAGGTACTGACCTCGGACCAGGAGTTAACAAACTCATAAGGGTCTACGTTGCTACGCGAAAAACATTGGAAGTTGGAGACAAGCTAGCCGGTAGACATGGTAACAAAGGCGTTGTATCGATGATACTTCCGAAAGAAGATATGCCCTTCTTGCCAGATGGTACACCTGTACAAATGGTCCTCAGTCCGTTGGGAGTTCCGTCTAGAATGAACGTTGGTCAAATTCTTGAGACGCATCTTGGCTGGCTTGCAAAGCTCACCAACAACTGGTTTGCCTCACCGGTCTTTGACGGAGCAAAGGAAGATCAAATTCTGCCGTGGCTATATGAAGAGAGAAAAGCTGTTGGTCTCGAAATTGGAGATGAGGAAAACAATCCTAGCGGAAAAGTCTTACTCAGGGATGGGAGAACAGGTGAACCATTTGCAAAGCCAGTTGTGGTCGGCTACATGTACATGATGAAGTTGATACACATAGCAAAGGATAAGATTCATGCAAGATCCACAGGTCCTTATTCGCTCATTCATCAGCAGCCTCTTGGTGGAAAAGCGCAGTTCGGTGGTCAAAGATTTGGCGAGATGGAAGTCTGGGCCCTTGAAGCGCACGGGGCTGCACATACACTCAACGAAATGTTAACCATTAAATCTGATGACATAAGAGGGAGAAACGAAGTTTACAAAGCTATACTCAAAGGAAAGAATATTCCAGAGCCAGGAATACCCGAGAGTTTTAAGGTTCTTGTTAAGGAACTCAAAGGCTTGGCTTTAGACGTAAGAGTGTATGACGAAAATGGCAACGAAGTTGATATCGATACGATGTAAGTAAGTTGCCAAGGAGGGAAGAATAATGTCAGTCTCCACCTTCAAGAGGAAAATCGCAGCTGTCAAAATAGGTGTTGCTTCACCAGACGCGATTAGAAGTTGGTCCAACGGCGAAGTCAAAAAGCCAGAAACCATCAATTACCGTTCTTTCAAACCGGAAAGAGATGGCCTTTTCTGCGAAAAGATTTTTGGGCCAACTAAAGATTACGAATGTGCTTGTGGAAAATACAAAGGTAAGAAATACGAGGGAACCGTCTGCGAAAGGTGCGGAGTTCGCGTGGAGTCAAAGGAAGCACGAAGAAGAAAAATGGGGCACATCGAACTTGCCGCACCAGTAGTCCACATATGGTATTTGAAAAGCAGTCCCAGTGTCATCTCAACTCTCTTGAACATCAATGTTCGCGACTTGGAGAACATAACTTACCATGGAAGTAAAAGAATCATCGAAAAGTTATACATAATAACGAATCCAAAGAAAACTTTCTTTTCCGCAGGTGACGTACTTTACCAATCTGAATACGAAATATACAGCAAAACTCTGGACTTCGAAGCAGAAAAGGCCGTGATGATCAAGAACCCAAAGTCACCCGTTGTGAGCGATGTAGATGGGGAGATTAAAATCAAGACCGAAAAAACTCATACAGGGCGGGAATTGACCTGGATTTATGTACGACGGGTTCATAAAACCCCGATACAGCTGCAGGCTGGCATGAACTTACTTGTAAAAAATGGCCAGGAAGTCAAGAAGGGAGAACTATTGGTTGCCGAGAAACAAATACCTTCATTTTATGCACCATTTGACGGAACAGTGGAAATCGATGAGATAGCCTCCACCATTTCTCTTAAACCACTGACCACAAGCAAAGAACAACCTATCACTATCACAATACCATACTGTGTTAGAGTTCTCGCTAAGAACGGTGCAAAAGTTAAGGCAGGAGATCAACTGCTGAGCAGTGGGCTAATTCCGGCAATCGAAAGCCCTGACAGTGGAAAGATATTGTTCGGTAAAGATCTGAATGTCAAACCACTCGAAGATGGGACTTACGAAGTGTTGTCCTCTGGACAACTGTTTGTCGAATCTCTGATCGACGAAAAGGCATATCCAGTTTTCGAAGGTGCCTTCGTACAGGTTAACGATGGTGAAACGGTTAAAGCTGGAGATTACCTTGCCGACAGATTTCTGTATGAAGATGAGGTACTCTCAGTTAACGAATACAAAATCTTCGAAGAGCACTATCCTGGGCAGTTTTCCATCGAAACTGAGGTGGAAAACGACAAGCCAATAGTTGCCGTAACCTCGATCGATGACGAACTTGCGAAGACCACAGGATTGCAAGTTGGTTCGATAATCACCGAAAGCGAATATGAAGCCTACAGAGAACTGTATGGAAACAAAATAGAGGCTCACTACGGAGCAACTGCCATCAAGAAATTGCTTGAAAAGATTGATCTTGAAAAGCTCAAGGCACAAATAGAGGCAGAATTGGCTTCAACACCGAAAAGCAGTGGACGAGCGTTGAAACTACTCAGAAGATTAAAGATAATCAAGGATTTGATAAAATCGGGAACAAAACCAGAGTGGATGGTCTTAGAAGTTCTACCGGTCATTCCACCGGATCTTAGACCTATGATCCAAATCGATGGTGGTAGGTTTGCGACGACTGATTTGAATGACCTGTACAGAAGAGTCATAAACAGAAACAACAGATTGAAGAGATTGCTGGAGATAGGTGCACCGGAAATTATCGTACGGAACGAAAAGAGAATGCTACAAGAGGCCGTTGATAGTCTGCTGTACAATGGTAGGATAGGCAAAGCCGTCACAGACAGGAACGGTAGACCGCTTAAATCGCTTACCGACCTGGTAAAAGGCAAGAAAGGGCGCTTTAGAAGAAACCTGCTTGGAAAGAGAGTTGACTATTCTGGTAGAGCGGTCATTGTTGTTGGTCCAAACTTGAAGATCCACCAATGCGGTCTGCCAAAAAAGATGGCTATGGAACTTTTCAAACCATTCGTTTACGCCAAGTTGCTTGAAGATGGTGCAGAATCCAGTAGAGCCAAGAAGATGAAGAAGGCAATAATAGAAAAAGAGATGCCTAAAGCCTGGGAAGTTCTGGAAGAGATCATAAAGGGTCAGTTGGTTCTCCTGAACAGAGCACCTACTCTCCACAGAATGTCTATTCAGGCCTTCGAACCGAAATTGATCGAGGGTAACGCGATTCAATTGCATCCGCTTGTTTGTCCACCTTTCAACGCTGACTTTGACGGAGATCAGATGGCTGTTCATTTGCCACTTTCTGCCGCAGCTCAGGCAGAAGCTAGATACCTGATGTTGTCCCGCTACAACATAATCTCACCAGCTCACGGAAAACCCATTTCAATGCCTGGTAAAGACATAATAGTTGGTGTTTACTACTTGACGGCAGCGGGCAAAGATTTTGAAACATTACAACCAAAATTTGCATTCGGCTCACCAGAGGAAGCAATCTTAGCTTATTCTCTGGGATACCTTACGCTTCACGAACCAGTTCTGGCAAAGGTGAAAATAGGAAACGAAGATAAGATAGTGAAAACAACGGTTGGAAGGATTATTTTCAACGAGTTCGTTCCACCGGATTTGCGTGATTATACAATTTGTTTTGGCAAAAAAGAGATAAAGAATCTGATCTATGACACGTTTAAAACCCACGGAATCGAAGCAACTGCAGATCTTTTGGATGCCATGAAAGATCTGGGGTTCCACTATGCTACCATTTCAGGGTTGACAATATCTCTCAAAGATTTGGTCATTTCGCCCTTAAAGGATAAGATAATTGAAGAAGCAAAGCAAAAGGTTGATTTCATTGAACAACAGTACCAAGAAGGTTTCTTAACGTATGAAGAAAGGTATCAGGAAATAATCAAAGTATGGTCAAAGGCCACAGACGATGTTCAAAAGGTGACTTACGAAGCCCTTGGTGCTGACCCATTCAACCCTGTTTTCATGATGGTTAACTCAGGTGCAAGGGGTAACATCGACCAGGTGAAACAGCTTGCTGGAATAAGAGGATTGATGGCTGATCCTTCGGGAAAAACCATTGAAATTCCTATAACTTCAAACTTCAGACAGGGTCTCTCGAGTATGGAGTTTTTCATTTCGACACACGGTGCAAGAAAAGGTGCCGCAGACACAGCCCTCAGGACTTCTCAGGCTGGCTATCTAACGAGAAGACTTGTCGATGTTGCCCAAGCAGTTGTCATATCTACCACTGATTGTGGTACCGAGGATGGTTTGAAAGCCTTCGAGCTGGTGATTGACGACATCACTATTCAGAAACTAAAGGATTTCTTGTTTGGTAGAGTATTAGCCAAAGATGTAATCGATCCTACAACAGGCGATGTTGTAAGAAATCCGACGAATGGTAAAGAATACGTCAGAAATACCTTGCTTTCAGATGAGGACGCTGAATTTCTTTCAGATTACTCTGCAGTTGTTCCAGTTGTTGAGGAGAGAACACTCGACCTCCAAGGTTTGGGGTTTCCACATGCGTATGCAGAGACGGCTGAGGAAATTAGCACGCCTGATGGGAATCGATTCGAAGCAGGTACAGAACTCACTTGGGATATCATCAGAGCAGCAAGAAATTCGGGTAAAAAGGAACTTAAGGTAAAGATCTACCCTGTTGTGGGAACGATTTGTCTGGAATCAGTCAGAGACAAGAAAGGTAACAGGATGTTGACTACTTATCAAGAGGAGATTGACGAAGTTGTGGCAAAGGTCTTGGAAGAAAATGGAATTGTGCGTCTCAGAGTCCGACCAAACATTTACGTTCGATCTCCTTTAACGTGTTCGGCTGAAAAGGGTATTTGCGCTATGTGTTATGGCATGGATTTGTCAAACCACAGAATAGTGAACGTGGGAGAGGCAGTTGGAATAATCGCCGCACAATCGATTGGAGAGCCCGGTACACAGCTGACCATGAGGACTTTCCATACTGGAGGAATAGCCACGGCAACGGATATAACACAGGGTCTTCCAAGAGCTGAGGAATTGTTCGAAGCCCGAAAGAAGTTGAAAGAACCTGAAGCATCGTTCAGTTTAGTGACAGGAGTGGTCAAAGACATAAAAGAAGTTGAGGGAAGAAAGAAGAAGATCTACGTTGAAGATTTCTCTGGACAGATACATGAATACGACGTTCCCGAAAAGACCAAGGAAAAAGTTAAACCAGGTGATAAGGTACTCCCAGGAACACAGCTGACGACTGGTTCAATAAGGCTGAGAAAACTGATGGATTCCCTGGGAGTCGAGACTACAGCTATGTACCTACTCAGAGAGACACAGAAGGTGTACGTTGAGCAAGGTGTTGAGATTCACAACAAGCATTTCGAGGTGATCATACGGCAAATGCTTGGCAAAGTCGAAATCGTCGATCCAGGTGACACAGACTTCTTACCAGGGCAACTGCTCTCGATCACCGAGGCTGAAAAGATAAACAGGGCAATACTTGAGGCTAACGCTGAGGTTCAGAACAATAGGAAACTCGTGATAGGAAAAGTTCTGGCAAAGAAGATTGTTGCTAAAATTGGTGATACAATTGAAGATATTGCACCTGAAGGCGCAGAGGTTACAGAAGAAATCCTCGAGAAAGCCATGAGCCTTGGTGTGAAAGAACTCGCCGTCTACGAAAAGGGACGTGTCGAGACGTATCAGATCTTGCCTAAGGAGCCGATGCAGTATCGAAGAAGGGTCCTCAGAATCACAAAGGCTTCACTTGAGCAGAAAGGTTGGTTGAGCGCAGCATCCTTCCAGCAGACGCCACAGGTACTGACTGAAGCCTCAATCGAAGGACGTGTGGATTACCTGGATGGTTTGAAAGAGAATGTGATCGTTGGACAGCTGATTCCCGCAGGAACAGGTTTGGAAATCTTTGCGAACATACAAATTGAAGAAACTCCAAGAGCTGCGGAAGCCGAAAAACTGGCATGAGAAGAGTGAGCGGGGCCAAAGGGCCCCGCTTTTTACATTCAGCGATTTTAGCCAAATATGTAACACCACGTCCACAGCCCACTGTTCTGGAAACGGAATTTCTTCTGAGGTTCCTTTCCCACGAGTTTTTCGAAGTTTTCTTTCGGTGTTATCAAGCAAATCCTTGAATCTGGGAACAGTTTGAAAAGCCTGGTCAACTTCCTGTAAAATTCACTGTCGATTTCAGACGTGCGCAACCCGTATGGAGGATTGGTGACTACGTGTACAGGTGAATCAAATACTTTCAGTTTGAAGAAATCCTTTTTCTCAAATCGCACATGATTGTGAACACCGGCCCTCATCGCATTTTCAATTGCCACTTTCAGAATTGACCCGTCAATGTCAAAACCCCTGGCAATGATTTTCTGTGAACCGTCCTGTTCGTTCAAGTTTGAAATTCCCATTCCGGCAAAGATCGGCCAACTTTGAAATGCAAAACTTCGATCCTTGTTAGGCATACCAAGCGACATTCTCGCAGCTTCTATTGGTATAGTCCCACTGCCGCAGAATGGGTCAATAAGCAACTTTTTCGTGTCCCATCCGCTGATCAAAATCAAAGCGGACGCGATTGTTTCCCTCAACGGGGCTACCGACGTCTTGATACGATATCCCCTCTTGTTCAAAGCGTCCTTACCTGTGGTGTCCAAGGCAAGCTCAACAAGGTTGTTCTTCACGTAAATGTACAATGGGTAGGCGATCAAAGCCTTCTTTGTGGACTTTATTCGCTCGTAAATAGCTTTCTTAACAACTGAGGCAACGGCACCAGTTGCCGATAGTTTGGAAGATCTTATTTTCACCTTTTCAACGACAATGTGGGCATCCCTGTGCACTATCGTTTCCCATGGAAGCGAATACGTACCATCGAATAACTCGTCGAATGTCAGTGCTTCGAAGTTATCAAATTTTATGAGCAGTCTGTCTACACTATATAGTTGCGTGTTCAACTTTGGAATATCTGGCAAATCAGCGGAGAAATAGATGTGCCCAGAGGTTACCTTGAGCACTTTATAACCCATTCTCTTCAACTCTATACAGGGGGCTTGTTCAAGTCCAGCTGAACAAAGTGCCAACATTTCCACTTTTACCACCAAATAACATTGTATCCCAAAAGTTCTCTTAGCTAGAACGTTGGTCAGGCTCCCTACGATAGATAGGATGGTTTTCCTTAAGTATGTGATAGGCATGGGTTCTTTTGGGCAAAATTGGTTCGTTAAGCTAATTTGGTATGATACAATTATCAACAAGGAGGTGATGCTTTTGCTCGAGCAAAGTGTTGTCGAGTGTGTTATAGAGCTTGGACTGAGAAGAGGAGCGGATTTTGTTGAGATCTTTGTCGAAGACAAGTTCGAGACAAGGATGACAATGATTGAAGGAAGGGTTGAAACTGCGAGCAGCGAGAGGGATTATGGATTGGGTTTAAGACTTTTTGGTAAGGGCCAACAAGTTTATGGTTACACCAACGATTTCTCTATAGACAATCTAACGAGAATACTTCTCAGACTCATTGAAGTGTTGGAATCTCAAGATCGTCCGAACGTCGTTTTGAATATGTCAAAGGCTGATGTTCAAAACAAACACCTGGTCTTCTTTTATCCAACTGATGTCTCAAAAGTTGAAAAAGTTAAGATTATGAAACTTGCTCACGAGGGTGCGAAGACTTTTTCTGATCTGATAACCCAGGTTGTCGTGCGATATTGGGATTACGATCAGAAGATTTTCGTTGCCAACTCGGATGGCCTGATTGCCGAGGATCGAAGGATAAAAACCAGGCTCATGGTTAACGCCGTTGCCTCCAGGAACGGTGAGCAAGAATCCGGCTTTTACGGCCCCGGAGCAAGTATGGGCATAGAGTTTTTCAATCACATAAATCCTTTCGAGATTGGAGCTGAAGCAGCGAGGATAGCGCATCGAATGGTCCAGGCCGAGTATGCTCCTGCGGGAAGAATGCCCGTGGTAATAGCCAACGAATTTGGAGGTGTGATCTTCCACGAGGCATGTGGACACGCTTTGGAAGCAACTTCCGTGGCAAAAGGCGCCTCTGTTTTTGCAAGTAAGCTTGGACAGAAGGTTGCAGCCGACTGCGTTTCTGCTGTTGACGATGGAACAATACCGAACGCTTGGGGATCTGCTAACATCGACGACGAAGGAACACCAACACAGCGTAACGTACTGATTGAGAAAGGCGTCTTGAAAAGTTACCTTGTGGATCGCTTTCATGCAGCCAAAATGGGGCTGAGAGCAAACGGATGTGCCAGAAGACAAAGTTATAAATTTGCACCAACTTCGAGGATGAGCAACACCTTTATACTGCCAGGACAATTTCTTCCTGAGGAAATAATAGCGGCAACCGACTATGGTTTGTACGCTAAAAAAATGGGGGGAGGATCGGTTCATCCATCTACCGGTGAATTTAACTTTGCCGTGATGGAAGGCTATCTGATAGAAAAAGGAAGAATTACTAAACCTGTTCGTGGGGCTACCTTGATTGGAAAAGGAATAGATGTTATAGCTAAAATTGACATGGTTGGCAACGATCTTACACGTGGTCAAGGAGTCTGTGGATCAATTTCCGGTTCAGTACCTGCCGACGTCGGTCAACCGACGATTCGGGTTGCCGAATTGATTGTTGGGGGGCGAAACAAATGACTTTTGAACAGTTCAAAAACAAAGTTTTCGCACACGCAAAAGCTAAAGGTTTCGATGATTGCGAAATACTCTGCGTGAAATCACGAGAATTTGGGGTTGTTGTGAGCAGACAGAATATCGACAATTACACTGATGCAACTTCCATCAGAGTGTCCTTTAAGGGTTTGAAAGCTGGGAAGGCAGCCTTTTCTACAACTGAGACCATAGACGAGGAGAGCGCGAAATTCCTGGTGGATAGTGCTTATGAAAACTTGTTGGTCACAGACACTCTGGAAGAAGATGATATTTATTTCGACCATCCTGAGAATTATCATCCATTCACCTACCTGAGCGAGTTTGAAGCACTGGGTGTAAAAGAGAAGATTGATATAGCAAAAGAAATGGAAAGGAAAGCCCTGAATTTCGACAATAGAATTAAAACGGTAGTCATGAGTGGCTACGAACACGAAACGAACGAGATATGCCTTGTAAACACAAAGGGACTAGAAATTTCAGAGAGTTATGGTGTTGGAGGAGCGTTCCTGTATCTTTTTGCCTCCGACGGTCAGAAGCCTAAGCGCGGCTTCAAAGCCGTTTTTGCAGAGAGCCCTAAAGGGATCGACTTTGATAAGGTTGTACACGGTGCTTGTGAAGATGCTCTCTCACAACTCGGTGCAGAAAGTGTTCCTTCGGGAAAGTACAAAGTCATGTTCAGACGTGATGCATTCGCAAGTTTGTTCTCAGCGTTTCTTTCAATATTTTCCGCTGAAAACGTTCAGAAAAATCTCTCTCCGTTGAAAGACAAACTTGGCGAAGTCATCGCGAGCAGCAAGCTGTCCGTCTTAGAAGACCCACATAATCCGAATATCCCACTGAGAAGATCTTTCGACAACGAAGGCGTACCTACAACTAAAAAAACTTTTATAGATCGAGGAAGGCTGACAACCTTTTTCCATTCGCTGAAATCAGCCAAGAAGGACAATGTGAAACCAACTGGAAACGTTTTCTCAACCAGATGTTATCCTCTCAATCTGGTTGTCATGCCGGGTGAAAAAGACTTTAGATTGCTGTTGGACGAACTAGGAGAAGGTCTAGTCATAATCGGGCTAGATGGGCTGCACTCTGGGGTAAATCCCATCTCAGGGGAGTTTTCCGTCAGTGCAATAGGATATCTTGTCACTAATGGAGAGATATCAAAACCAGTCGAACAGATAACGATTGCTGGAAATTTTCTTAACTTACTTTGCGACATCTATGAAATCGGAGCTGATTCCGAACTGACACAAGTCAATGCGGTTTTTCCATCTGTCCTGGTCTCGTCCTTGGATGTTGCGGGATTGTGAGCGAGGCAATTCAGTTAGCCGGCGTTCCTCGCGCCGGCTATTTCTTGATTGAACAGGCTTTGAGAAATTCGTATACGGTTGGTTTCCTAAGGTTCAAGACCCTAACTCTGTTGAGCAAACTGTTTAGTTCTTCTTCGTTGATGAGAACCGTCACCTTGTTATCAAAGTTAAGGAGAGCTGGAAAATCAGATGCATACTTCTGGTCCTCTTTGTCAATGGTCACAGCGTAAAAACCGGCTGATGAGAGAGAATCGACGTTACCATGAAACACAACTTCACCGTTGCTGAGCACGACTACGTAATCTGCCAGCAGAAGATCCTCGTATCTGTGAGAGCTGAAGACGATCGTTCTGCCACCGTTCTTGTAATCTGAAAGAACAGTGTATAAACTGGCTCGTGAGGCTTCGTCAAGTTCATCGGTTGGTTCGTCCATGATTAAAAGCTCGGGACTATTCAAGAGAGCTATGGCAATACTCAAACGTTTTTTCATCCCCTTTGACATCTTTCTAACCGGCAGATCGGCTGGTATTTTGAACATGTTTGTTAAGTCAGTTGGATTCACACGTGTTTTTTTCACAGACGCAAACAATCTCAGGTTCTCTACAGCTGTGAGTTCATCAAGCAAGGCAGGCACCTCGGGACAATATCCAAGGATTCGTCTAATCAGATGTGGCTTTCGAACGATATCGATATCGTTAACCTTGATCATACCGCTGTCTGGTTTGAGAACGGTTGCAAGAATTTTAAGCAAAGTGCTTTTTCCCGCGGCATTTTCACCCAACACAGCGATAACCTTTGCATCTGTTGAAAAGGATACCGACTTTAAGACAGATCTGGACGAAAAAACCTTGCTCACGTTTTCAAATACTATCCTCATTTGCTCACACCTAAACTATCCTTATTGGCATGACTATGTACAAATAACCCGAAACGTCTATTGGATTTATCTGCAAGGGGCTCGTACTGTCCACAAAATTCAGTTCAACTTCCTCCGTATCTATATGCCTCAGGGCTTCAATGAGAAATCTTGGGTTGAAAGCCGCAAGAATATCTTCTCCGTCCTTTTTCGCCTCAAGTTCTTCCTGTACCTCTCCGTAATCGGGACTTCTACTGCTTACCTTCAGAGTACTTTCCGTGATATCAACTCTTACGGACTCGCTACCCCTCTTGGCTATCACTATAGCTCTCTTTAGAGCTTCCAATAGATCGTTTGTACTCAGTACAACCTTGGTTTTGAAGGCTTTTGGAAGTACTCTCTTGTAGTCCGGAAAATCGATTTCTACGACTCTTACAATCATGTCCAACTCCTGCGTCATTATTGACACGCGTCTTCCATCATAGGTAATCCTTAGCAGCTGTTCCTGATCTCTTTGCGTAAGACTCAGGAGTTCTCTCATACTCCTCAGAGACAGAAGGAAGCTTGCTTCCTCGTCCGAGAAAATCTTTTCTTCTGATATTGCCAGTCTAAAACCATCAGAGGCAACAAGCCTTAGAAAATCTTTTCCAACCTCCCAGTAAACTCCATTCAAGTTCTTCATGAACTCATCGGTGGCGGCACAGAACAGCACACGATCCAACATCAAGTACATCGTCCTCGCTTCTATTTTTATTTCGTTGCCAGTTTGAGCAACGCCAAAATCGGGAAATTCCGAGGGATCCATCGTTGGGATTTTGAACCTGCTACGCCCGCTTTCTATAAGCATCATTTCATTTGTAAACGTTATTTCGGCGCTTGTGTTTGCCGGCAGGGTTCGAACAATTTCGTTCAAAACCTTTGCATCAACGGCGAATTTCCCTTCCCCTTCACCATTGCATTTCAGCTTTGCTCGCACACACGATTCCAAATCAGTGGCATTGAGACAAATAGCACCTTGGGAGAACTCAAAGAGTACGCAAGATAAAATCGGCTTCACTGTTTTTGAAGGTACTATTTTTGACACCAGCGAAACTTTCTCAGAAAGTTCGGATGTATCGACCGTTAATTTTCCCATATTCACCCCTCCTTATGCAAAGCAAGCAAATCCTTAACCGTGTAACCGAAACTCTCAAAAAACTTGACTAATCTTGGTAAAAACTCCTGTCGCTCAAAGAAATTTACGTAAACATCCGTTAAAGTCAGTTTTTTCACAGTATATATATTACCAAATTTCAAAGGGTCACCAAGGAAAGCAAACGGATTAGACAAGCAAAAATTAACATGTTTGTTCCTTCCGACAATTTCTTCAGTGAGTATTCCCGGCACGAAGACCCAACTCGCAGCCGTTTTCGTTAGGTCTATCTCGCCAAGAAGACTTTCTCCAAGCTCTTTTACTGAACCATCTTCGCTGAGTACGCACACATCGGTCCTGTCTGAAAACTTTTCCCTAACGTTTGTAGGTGCCAACGGAATAGCAAAGCTTTTTACCACCCTTTCGGTACTTCTGAGGATCGCTTCCTCTGTTGAAAAATCTGAGGTTCCAACGACGAGAATTACTTTTGCGTTGTCAGCAAATCCTGCATGAACTAGTCTGTCCAATGCGCCATCAACGATTACAAGATCGTAATCGCCAAGCCTTGAAACAGCTTGCAAACTTTTCGGTGTAGCACCGGCAACAACCACTTTTCCCTGCAAAACGACTCTTGCCAACCAGACAATACCGGCTACAGGGTTTTCATCCAAATTCTCGAGTAACTCGAATCTTGCACCGTCCAAGAACTGATCGCACGTCACAACGTATTGCCCGGGGCAAAGTTCCAGCGATGGCTTTCTCTTTCCTGTCACAGAATCTCTTTCCTCACCATCCAACCCTACACTGGCCACGCAAGCTCTGCTGTGTCTTCCAAGAAGATATTGTGTCACAGTCGTTTTGCCAACATTCTTGGCATTTCCCACTACGTAGAGGATTTCTTTCGCCAATCCAGAATCCTCCTAAGACGTTCGTTATTCTCCGGCAAAAGGTACTTTTTCTTGCCCGACAGCAACGAAGCTATTCCGGTTGAGGATTTTCTCTCTTCCTCAATGTACATCTCCTCGCATTCGCTCTTGTAACCCAGTGGTTCTTGGTAAACAAACACGCCTCCCTCATAGTTTCTTAAAACGACCTTGTTCTCACCCATAGAAATCAGATACTGTGGACCTACTGGTATCTTACCCCCTCCTCCAGGAGCATCTATCACGTACGTTGGTACAGCAAATCCAGATGTGTGTCCACGCAGATATTCCATTATTTCGATTCCCTTTGCAACAGAAGTTCTAAAATGCGATAAACCCCTGGACAAGTCGCATTGGTAAATGTAATAGGGTCTAACCCGGCTTTTGACTAGCTCGTGCACTAACTTTTTCATCACCTGTGGACAGTCGTTGATGCCACGCAGTAAAACTGACTGGTTACCGAGTGGTATTCCCGCATCTGCCAACATCGCCAAAGCTTTTCTTGAATGTTCTGTTAGTTCCTTTGGGTGGTTGAAGTGAGTGTTAAGCCATACAGGATGATATTTGCGAAGCATACGTGTGAGCTGTTCGTCTATTCTCATTGGTAGCACCACTGGTGTTCTTGTTCCTATCCTGATTATTTCCACGTGTTCTATTTCTCTTATGCTCGAAATTATCTCTTCGAGTCTTTCCGTGGAAAGTGTAAACGGATCTCCGCCGGAAAGCAGCACATCTCTGACCTCTTTGTGATCCTTGATATACTCTACGGCTTTCTTAAGTAAATCCTCGGGCAAAGGTGCATCCGTCTCACCGGCAAATCTCCTTCTTGTACAGTGCCTGCAATACATTGCACACTGATCAGTAAGAAGTAGCAAAACACGATCTGGGTAACGGTGGGTCAGGCCTTTCACCGGAGAATCGATGTCCTCGTGAAGCGGATCGATCATTTCTTCAGCAGATATGTTAAGTTCTTTAATAGTTGGTATCGCCTGCATTCTGATAGGGCATTTTGGATTATCCGGATCCATCAAAGAAGCATAGTAAGGTGTTATAGCCATTCTGAGGAATTTCAGACAGTGCTTGACACCCTCTTTCTCCTGTTCGGTGAGGTTGACTACTTGTTCCAAGGTTTCAAGATCCATAATCCGATTTCGAAGCTGCCAACGCCAATCGTTCCATTCTTCCTCTGTAATGTTGCTCCAAATTGGGATATCTTTGAAGTTTCTCATACCATCACCTCATCAAATCAGTTTTTCTCCATTCAGAAGTCGTTCAAGCTCTTCTCTACCAAGAAGAATTACTCTTTTCACAAAAGTCGTCTGCTCAATTTTACGAGCATATTCCTTCAGAGACTCAGTCAGAAAGGTGTTCGTGACCAAACCAATTTGCCTTGCTCCGTATATCATTCCAGCCGCAAGTGCTTCGTCCAGAACAGTGGAAACAGGTGGTGAGGACAAATACTTAGCTTGAAGAAGTATCAACTCACCCTTCTTCACCACGATTATATCGGTACCGAAATCGTGTGATCCCTTTGTCGCGGAAGCTCGATAACCACACCTGTTGAGCAAATCCGCAACAAATTTTTCGAATTCCCAACCGTCTCTCATTCCCTTTTTCCATCGCTCACGCAGATCTTTCGCAGGTTTTTTCGAGAATATGTACGTCAACAGCGCAACAACGACAGCTAAGACGATCCATTCCATCCACGCCACACCTTTATTTCAACACCATGGATAGTTTGATTTTTACCTGCCAGTTCCAGAGCTTTCAAGGCATGGGGGCTGATGGTCTCACAGTAGACATACAGCTCGTTGGCATTGGATAGGGCTGACAAGACTAAACCTTTTCTGACTTTTTCAAAATCCAAGGATCCGTTGCCAAGTACTATTACCCTTTTTCTTGATCCCTTTCTGTAAACTGCGACAATCGTTTTATCGAAGAGTAACTCATGCTCTTTTTGCCAACCTTCCGACTCGAGTCTTGTCTTAGGATTTTTCCACAAAGCCAGCCTTTTCTTGAAATGACGTTTTGCTATTCTCCTCAGGATTACGGTAAGAACCACAAAGATCAGGACTTTAATCCATACCATTCCAAAGTACCACCACGGTTATAATTCTACATCCAGCAATGGTAAAATTTAAAAGGAGGGTATTATGCTGGATAAAAAAACGATCATCATCATTTTGTGCGCTTTCACCGTGCTCGTGGTTTTCACGGTGCTTTCGGTTGTCAATATAGGCGAACTATTGTCCGCTTTTCTTCCAAGCCAAATCAAGCAGAATCCCCTTGTTGTGCTTTTTGTTGGCGTTGATGAAAAAATCGAAAATACCGTCAGAACTGACGTGATATTGATTGGTGTAATCGATCATATGAGAAAACATGTCGTTTTGACAAATGTTCCCCGCGATTTACTCGTAGATGGCGGCAAGATAAATTCCGTGTATCAAAGACAAGGAATAAAGGGTTTATCTGATTTGCTAGCTGGCATGCTCGAAATGGAAATCAACAGGTATGTTGTGCTGGATTATCAAGTTTTCAAGCAGCTTGGGGATCGCCTCGGACCAGTTGAAATTGTCGTCAAAGAGCCAATGCACTACGAAGATTCGGCACAGAAGCTTTCAATCCATTTTGAACCCGGTGTTCACAAGATGAACGGTGAGCAGCTTCTTGCGTACATCAGGTACAGGAAGGACGCCATGGGTGACATTGCGAGAATTGAAAGACAAAGAGAAGTACTCACGAAATTGGCAACTAAGGCGACTTCTTTGGATTTTGTATCGCTACTGAGAATAGCAGGTGAAACTCTCGAAAACGTAAAGACCGATATGAAATTTGGCGAGATTTTGTACCTCGGACTGAGATTCAGAAAGAACCTGTCAATGAACTTTGTCAACTTTCCATACTCCATCACGGAGAAAGGAGATGTAATAGTCGACAAGGCAAAACTGAAACTCTTTAAAGAACAGGTGTCGACTGAGAGTTCAAGTTCTCAACAGAACTCTGTTCTGTCCTTACTGATCTTGAATTCAACTTCAGAAAAGTCTCGTGATTTTCTTGTCAGAACTCTTAATTTGTGGACTCGAGCTGTGAATTTTGCACCCTCACTTGTCATCTGGGAGGATATTGGGATAAACTATCAAAAGGATACCGTTCTGATACTGAACAGCGCTGAGAAGACTGTTATAGTTGACACTTTGAAAAAAGTGTACCCATCCAAGGATTTTGAGGTGAAAAATTTCTCGGCGGATCTTATTTCAGAATATTTAACAATTGTTGACAAAGCAAGCAAGAACCGAATCTACCTGAGGGGTACTATAGATGCCGTGGTCGTGATAAGCAGATGAAATACGAAAAACTGCATGATTGGAACGTATCACTTGAAGAGGCAGTGCAAATACAAAATATGCTGAGAGACAAAATAAAGTTGACACCGTTGGAAATCGACAAAGTCAGGTATGTAGCAGGAGTTGATCTATCTTTTCCTGACAGAGAAACTGGATACGCGGTAATAGTGGTAGTGGATCTTTACAACATGAGAGTAGTTGAGAACGTCTCTGCAAAGGCGAAAGTTGAATTCGATTATGTACCTGGTTTACTCGCGTTCAGGGAAGGACCTATTTTTTTGAAAGCCTGGGAAAATCTTGACTTTTGCCCAGATGCTGTGGTTTTCGACGGTCACGGCATAGCTCACCCTCGAGGCCTTGGAATAGCCTCCCACATGGGCTTGTGGATAAACCTTCCAACTGTTGGTGTCGCAAAATCAAAGTTGTACGGCAATTATGAAAAGCTAGGTGAGTCGCGATGGAGCCAGTCTCCTCTTTTGGATCGTTGTGGAAACAAAATTGGTATCGTTATGAGAACAATGGAAGGATCTCAACCGATCTTTGTCTCCCCAGGTCACCTGTGTGACGTAGATTCATCGGCAGAGTTGGTAAAACGACTCTGTTTGAATCACAGGCTTCCTGAACCAACAAGGCTGGCCCACATTTTGACTCAAAAGATTTACGGGAGGTGAGTATGAGATGTGGCAGTATCTAATGCCCACGAAAGTGCTCTTTGGTACCGGCGTGATCAAGGAAAACGGAGAACTTCTTGCCATGCTCGGCAAAAAAGCTCTGCTGATCACGGGGAAACACTCTTCAAAGGAGAATGGATCTCTTAGAGATCTTGAAACTGTCTTGAAAAGAGTCAACGTATCGTACACAGTCTTCGATGAGGTGGAAGAAAACCCAAGCTTTAGAACCATCAGAAGGATAGTAGAACTCAACAAAGATGAAAAAGTGGATTTCGTTATAGGTCTCGGAGGTGGAAGTCCTCTGGACACGTCAAAGGCAGTTGCCATTCTGCTTAAACATGCTAATCTAAGAGTAGAAGACCTGTATGATAGCTCAAAATACACAAGTTCACTACCTGTATGTGCTGTGCCAACAACAGCTGGAACGGGAAGCGAGGTGACACAATATTCAGTGTTGACAGACGACGAAGGATTCAAGCGCGGCTTCGGAAGCGAGGTAACCTTTCCAAAGTGGGCTTTCATTGATCCTTCATATACGGTTACCATGAGTGAAAATCTCACCAGATCGACTGGCTTGGATGCTCTTTGCCACGCGGTGGAAGGATTTCTTTCGAGACGAGCCACACCTATTTCAGACATCCTTGCTCTTGAATCGATAAAATTGATTGCCGAGAACCTTCCAAAGGCTCTCGATAATCCAAATGACATTGTTGCCAGAGAAAAGATGTGTCTGGCTTCATGTTTAGCCGGAATGGTGATAGCTCAGACTAGCACAACGTTGGCACACGCGTTGGGATATCCCTTGAGTACATTCAAAGGTATCAGGCACGGGGATGCAACAGCAGTTTTCTTGGATGTCATTGTCGATCAAGCTAAAAAGGAGGTACCCGAAAAGGTAGCACAGTTGGAGTCAATCGTTGGGCAGATAAGCGAATTCTTAAAGATGGTTGGATTAAATATTTCTGTAGAGCTATCAGAAGAAGAACTCCAAATATGGGTGAAGAAGGCAGTTTCCGCTAAGCACGTCCAATGGACTAGAGGAAGATTCGACGAAGAATTGATTAGATCTCTGTACGAAAGGGTGACGAAACATTAATGCAAGAGTCTATCTGAAAGCAGGCAGAGAGAAAAGTCGCCATCCATGGATTTACAAGCATGAAATTGACAAGATCGTTGGAGATTTTCAAGATGGAGACGCAATTCATGTTTACACATCGTCCGGCAGATTCCACGGACTAGGATATATAAACACCAATTCAAAGATCACCGTCAGGCTGATTGCTTTTGAACCACTGGATATCGATAAAGCTTTGAGAATGCGAATAGAACAGGCACTTCAAAGAAGGTATAGTATTCTCAAAAGGGAAGAAGCTTTAAGACTGATCTTTGCGGAGTCAGATTGGCTTTCAGGTTTGATTGTGGACAAATACGGCAGTTACCTTGTGATCCAGATAAACACTTTGGGAATGGAAAAACTCAAGAACAAGACCGTTGATGTGTTGCTTTCGCTTCTGCCCAATGTGGTGGGAATTTACGAAAAGTCAGACGCACCAGCAAGGGAAAAGGAAGGTTTGAAGGAAAGTGTTGGTTGGTTATACGGTTCCGGACCGGAAATAATCTACTTTCAATCTTCCGGACTGACACTGGCGGCGGACTTGCTCGGACAGAAAACAGGAGCTTTTCTCGACCAGATTGGCAATGCCCGGATTCTTTCCGAATTTGCTGAGGGAAAGGTATGCCTCGACGCATTTAGCTACACGGGAAACTTTGCTCTTCATCTCTTAAAATATGGTGCGGTGCATGTGAAACTAATCGACTATTCTCAAAGAGCTTTGCAGATCGCACAGCTACTTTTGAAGAAAAACGGCTTTGATGGCAAATACGAATTGATAAATGCCAACGCCTTCGACTGGCTCAAGGAAAGTTCAACCGCGGGTGAACAATACGACGTAGTTGTACTTGATCCTCCCTCTTTTGCGAAAACATCTCATTCCAAGGAACAAGCGTTCAGGGGTCATAAGGAGATAAACCTAAGAGCCATAAGATTGCTCAAGAAGCCCGGGTTGCTTGTGACATCTTCTTGTACCCAGGTGATAAGTGAACCAGAATTCGAACAAATATTGTTTGAAGCCGCAAACGACTCACATGCAGAACTGGCGGTTATTCACAAAGCTGGTCAGCACTTTGATCATCCGTACATACTTGGTGTGGAAGAAACAAGGTATCTGAAATTTTTCATATGCGAAGCAAGGAGGCGGAATTGATGAAAGTATCAGTCAGGGCAGTTGAAGCCCCGGCAAGTCCTATCAGAAGGCTTATTCCATATGCCGAACAAGCAGTTAGAGATGGCAAGAAAGTCTACCATCTCAACATTGGTCAACCGGATATTCCAACCCCATCGGTCTACTTCGAATACGTTGAGAGATACAAACCATCGGTGTTAGCCTACACACATTCAGCAGGGTTAATCGAACTTCGAGAAGCCTTTGCAGTCTATTATCGAAAGTTTTCAATAGATGTGTCCCCGGGGAACATCATAGTGACAAACGGTGGAAGCGAAGCAATTATGTTTGCCATGGCGGTAGTTGCAGATCCGGGAGAAGAAATATTGGTTCTTGAGCCATTTTACGCGAATTATTCCGGGTTTGCCTCCCAGCTTGGTGTAAAACTTGTTCCCATCAGGACCTATCCGGAAGATGGTTATTCGGTACCCAAGAAGGAGAAGTTTCTTGAAAAAGTTGGGCCCAAGACAAAGGCGATAATATTCTCAAATCCGTGTAATCCAACTGGAGCAGTTTACGACGAAGATCAACTCGAAACCATCGTAGATGTGGCAGTCGAAAAGGATCTGTTCATCATATCTGACGAGGTCTACAGAGAATTCACTTTTGATGGATACAAGGCCATTTCTGCACTTTCCTTTGACAACATTCAAAACAGGGTAATCATGGTCGACAGTGTCTCAAAGCGCTATAGTGCGTGTGGTGCAAGAGTCGGAACCTTCGTGACAAAAAATCAATCAATTTACAATTCTGCATTAAAGTTTGCACAAGCCCGGCTTTGCCCAGCGATGAGTTCACAGTATGGGACAATAGGACTTCTCTCATTAGATGACAGTTACGTGGAGTCAATCAGACTTGACTACCAAGGCAGAAGAGACGCTGTTTACCAAGAGTTGAGAAAAATAGACGGTGCGGTCTTTCAGAAACCTCACGGGGCGTTCTACATTTCTGCGAAATTGCCCGTTGAGAATGTAGAGGAATTTGTTAAATTCATGCTTCTTGAATTCGACGTTGATGGAAAAACCACCATGGTGGCTCCCCTTGATGGTTTTTACGCAACGCCAAAGGCTGGGTTAGACGAGATGAGAATAGCGTACGTGCTCAACCAGGAGGACCTAAGAGAAGCGGTTAGAATACTTGCGTTGGGAATAAGAACCTACAGAGAAAAGAAAAAATGACGGAAATAGTAAGGTACGGCGCCTTGTTTTCCATAGCAACTCTCATATCCAGATTCACAGGTCTGATAAGGGACATGTTACTAGCCAACAAATTTGGCACAAGTATCGAATTTGACGCTTACGTGATAGCGATATCTTTTCCCTTTCTTTTGCGTCGAGCTTTTGCCGAGGGTGCAATGACCTCAGCGTTTGTGCCGTTGTACACCGAGAAAAGTGACAAGAATGAGTTTGCTTCGGCTGTGATAACTTCGCTTGGACTTGCCACATTGATTATCACCTTAGCTGTCGAGATTTACCCAGGATTGGTGCCGCTCATTCTTGCCAGCGGAGCAAGATCTGAGATCCGCGAACTTGCAGCTTATTTGTCAAGGATCAGCATGCCTTTCATAGTTTTCATTTTTCTTTGGGCCGTGCTGTATTCAATACAGAATTCACACAACATATTCTTCCTTCCTGCTGTGTCACCGATCATGATGAACATTGGTATAATTTTTGGAACCGTTTTTTCCAATTTTTTCAGTCCCCCAATACTTGGTGCTGCACTGGGATTCACCGCAGGCGGAGCACTTATGTTTTTGATGCTTATACCAGGCTCAGTGCGACTTGGTTTTAAATACAAACCAACTTTCAAAGGATTTGACGAATTCCTAAGGTTGTTTTTCCCCGCATTACTCGCAATGGCTGTTTCAGAGTTCAACGTGCTCGTAGACGTTAACGTTGCTTCGCTACTTGGACCTGGGAATGTTTCTGTTCTTCAATACGCAAACAGATTCTACCAACTGCCATTTGGTGTTTTTGGAGTTGCGATGTCAACCGTCGTGTTACCCTTGATGAGCTCAGATAAAAAAAGGCGAGAGCAGCATTTGACAAATTCTCTTCATTTGTCCCTTTTCCTCACACTGCCGTCGATGATGGGACTTGTCGTTTTAAGCAAACAGCTTATGGTTTTGGTCTATCAACACGGGGCCTTTACACACGAAGATGCCGTGAAAACTGGCTCCGTACTGCTGTTCTATTCCCTCGGGCTTCCAGTCTATTCCCTTTTGGCCGTTCTAACCAGGTCGTGTCATGCTCGGAAGAACATGAAAACCCCGTTCATAGCCACGGTGCTGTCTTTTGTGGTAAACGCAACACTGGATTTTTTGCTTGGTCTGATTTTCGGAGTTAAAGGCATTGCCTTGGCCACAACTTTCGCTGGAATTTGCTCTACAATTTATCTGTGGATAAAGATCAAACCGCAGATCGACTTTGCGCATGTAACAAGGATCTTGTTTTGTTCTTTAGTAATGGGCTTTGCCGTTTGGACAATTTCTCTGCTTTACCAAAGCAGGACTTTTACCTTGGTTTTGGTCCTGCTAGGGGTGGTAGCGTACCTTGCTTTGTCAAAAATTCTTAAGCTGAAGGAAGTAGATGAATTTGTCAAATTGCTTCGCAGATAAAACTCGCATAACCAACGACCTGTGTAAAATTCCCGCTTACATCACCACTGGTTGCATGGCAGAGCAACACAGGTTGACCGAAAGCTTTCATAAAAAGAAGACTGACAACTGGGGACACACCACACATTGATATCTTCTCATCGACAACAACTCTGATCAAGCCGAAAGGATCCTTAGACTTAATCATTTCTATGACCAACGAATCCTTTCTCACCGTGACACTTTGGTTTTCATAGTGGTTCAGATCTGTCGACACAACCAAGAGAACTCGTCTGTACCTTGAAACAACGATGTCCAAACCAGCAGCAAGTTTTTGACAGATTTCAACAGAAACTGGAAAGAGTGATATAGGTAATATCTTGAACTTTTCAAAGAAATATTGCAGAAATGGAACCTGAACTTCTAAGGAATGCTCCATCAAATGTGAATTGAAATCTGGTTGACAAACTTCGCAATGTTCAAAAAGCAACTGCGCTGCTTCTTTATCAACCTTAACCTCACCAAATGGAGTGATCCACTGTCCCTGGTTCCAGACTCCCACTTTGGCACCCCTCGCAGTGTGGTTAGGTCCAAGCAAGATCACCAAATCTGGCTTTCCTCGTTTCGCAACCTCCGCGTAAGCACAAGCAGCTACGGGACCACTGTAGATATAACCTGCGTGCGGAACAATTACCGCAAGATTCCTCGAAAGCGGTGTCAACACAGGGAGTTCAACGTTCAGCGGTCCCGGACCAAGCGGAGATTTAACGGTATCGTCAATGGCTTGCCTCAATTCTTGAGGAGAACTCGGATAAAAAGTCCCGGCAACAACTGGGTATCTGTTCATAGACCTATCACCTTCGCCGTAATGAATATAACAAGTTCCTGTTTTGTATAACTTTCTGTTTTACTTCTGAAGAATGTGCCAATGAATGGCAGATCACCAAGGACTGGTACTTTGGACACATCTTCCACCTTCCTGTCCCTCATCAGACCGCCAATCACAAGTGTATCTCCTTCTCTCAGTACAACACTTGTCTCAGCTTCACGAGTTATCTCACCCGGTACGTCAACGCCAGGATAGTATTTCGGTTCGCTTACCTTTGTGAAGATCTTAAGATCGATTGTTCCATCTGATCTGACGAACGGGGTTATCCTCAGCTCAATACCTGTATCCATAGTCTCTGGCCCAACAAGGTTCCCCTGTGGATCCGTGTAGTAGTATTTGATTCTTTCGCCTATGAGGATTCGAGCCTGCTGACCACTGCTTGTTACAATTCTTGGGCTTGCGAGTAGGTTATTGAGGGACGCCTTGTCGGAGACTTCACCACTCAACGTTATACTCCCTGTCAAAAGCAGTGAAAGAAGACGTTGATAATCCATCAGACCAATTACCGAAGTTGTCAGACTCATTTCCCCAGAGCTATCGACATTTAAATTGAATCCGTTGTCAGTCACACCAAATTTCAGCCCATACTTTCTGGTCAAATCATCCACAACTGATCTATCCACGAACCTTGCTTCGATCTCAACCTGCGGAAGAGGTTTTGAAATGTCGATCAGAAGCGCTTCTATTTGCTCCTTCTTACTCTTGTCAATCCCGGTCACAATCAACAAATTTTTTACTGGGTCTACCAAAACCTTGCCTCCGTAGAACTCTATTACCGGTTTAATGTTCTCTAAATTGTGTGGAACTGTGTAAACGAATTTCTGTTCAGCTGTCGTGTCTACGACGGGTTCTGACTTCATCAGAGCGATTATTCCCTCATTCTCTGCAAATCGATACCCATATTGTTCTTCGATCAAAGCTATTAAGTTGCTCCAGTCAATTGATTTGACATCGAGTGTTATATTCTCTAACGGCTTGTCAAAGTATATGATCGACTTGCCCAGCATGGAAGCGATTTTTGAAATCACCTCGTACAACTGTGCATCGTCACACTTGACAGAGAAGTTACCATCCTCAAGCACAGTAACTTTCACTTTTTCTTGGGCTGCCAGTTTTTCTTGCCTTTCAAGCTCTTGTCTCTGCCTTTCGAGTTCTTGTTTTTCAGCAAGTTTCCGACTAACCTCAACGTACTCCTTTATGGCTTCTTCAACTTCGTCCCCAGGTCCAACGAAGCTTACAATCTCGAAAGCTCGGAACAGCTTTATTTCAACGTTCTTTCCCAGCGTCCTCAGATAGTCCTGCAGTTCCTCGATTGGTGTTAAACCATCGTAAGGTACAACCTTGACAGTCTGAACGACTTTGAGAGCTTCTCCAATTCGAATAGCGGCCTGAGAGATCTCGTTGATCAACGATTCGGCGTTCTTAAGACTCTCTTCATCTCCATAAACTATCAGGATTCGGTCTACCGAAAAGACACTTACCCCTGCTATCTGCTGTAGAATTGTTGAAAGATCGTCCTTGTTTATTCTGTCATCCAAGCTGAAAATGAAATACGATCTATGCTCGACGCTGACATCACGCAGTTGTTCGATCAATTCCTCTGCTTTTTCAACAGCTGTCGGACTGCCAGCGAGTATGTACGCATTTGGAGTTTGCAAGATCTTGATCGATTCAAGTTGTTCCAAAAGTTCTCTTACAACCCCGAAATCCAACCCTGCAATTGCGGCAACCAATTTTACGGACTTTACATTCAGTTTGGAAATTGATTGGTATATCTCCCCTATTTCACGTGCAGCATTTTCTATGTCCTCAAGATTGTAAGAACTGATAAGAACTTTTCCAAGAGTTCTCAGGTTCGCCTGCAGGCTAACTTTGTACTTACTCTCGATTATCTGTTTTATCTCTGCAAAAAGTTCCTCGTCAAATCTTGCGTCAACTATTCTCACAATTTTTTCTCTCACAAAGAAATTGATAAAGTTCCTTGCCTTATCAATCTGCTGATCGCTTCCAACAACCTTTAACACATTCTGTACAGAAATGGTCTCCATACCGTATATCGTGCTGAGTATCTCCCCAACTTGTTTTGCTGTTCCTTCATCTTCAAGAAAGAATATTTCCATTCGCTGCGCTCTTGAAAGTAGCTCAAGCAACCTGTTAACAAATCTGACAATTGTTTCAGCGTAATCAGGTGGGGCGAAAACCACGATTTTCAACTGTTCTTTTTCCTCAACAGTGAACATCCTTGGTTCTTTCAATCCAAAGATATCCTTAACAGTTTCAAGGACAACTTGGCTTAGGTAATTTGGCACTGAAACCGTTCGCAAGGAAAGTTGTTCTACGCTGAAAAATCCAAGCTCACCTAAGATTTTCTCCGCAATAGCCAGTTGTTCAGTCGTTCCCTGAACCTCTATTTGACTGAAGAGTAGCTCTTTTGACTCGATACCAAGTTCTTTTAGAATTGCCTGAGCCTGTTCCGGATAGATCACAGACCACGTTCTTCTATCGACTGCTGCTTGAGGTGGTTGTTCCTTATGCTGATCTGAGTCTTGTTCACCAGTCAACTGAGCCTTGTATTTGTCTTGATATTCCCTGATATAGCTCTTAACCTTGTCCACAACCTTTGGATCAGCTTGCAAGACAACTTTATCAAGTCCTTCGATGAGCGTATATTCGAAGGCGTATATTCTTTTGAGTGATTCCAGCATTCTGATCACGTTATCGGCAGGTACAGCCAGCACCACTTCTTCTATGACTGTAACAGGAGACAGAGAAATTACTTTTGATATCAATTCCTGCTCCTGTACATCTCCATAAACAAAGAGAATAGCCTTGTTTGGAAGGTACGTCGTGACCATGGGAGGTGTAAGCAAGGACTGCAACTTCTCGACAACGACCTCTCTGTCTGTTACGTCGTAGATCCCCCAAAACTTTCCAAAGCGGAAGGCGATGTCAGTCTTTGTTCCGATGTGCAAGGTTCCGTCGGGCATATAGCTGTAAGCCAAAGGCTCGTTTTGAATTCTGATTATCGTAAGCAGATTCCTCAAGGCATCCTCCGGGGAAACCTGCAGTAACTTGAGAGAAACCTTTTGGTCCTTCACAGAGTCAGAGAGGACGACATTTATTCCAAGTTCATCCGCTAAGAATTTAACGGCAGTTTCGAAGGTGCTGTCGGCGGTTAAAACAAGATCGACCTTTTTCCCAGAGGATGGGATGGTTATTCTCAACGTGTTCCCAGCGAGTTGAACAGTTGGTTCAACTGGAATCAGCAAATGCACTAGAATGAGTGTGCCTTCACGAATTTCAAAGACCCGCATTGATTCAACCGGTCCATATGCGATTGGAAGATAAAAAGTCGTTGAGGTCACACCCTTAAGGTATATCGAGACAATTGAACCTGAAGCATTTTTTTCCAAAACAAAGTCATCTTGTTTTAACTGAGTATCCAGCTGAAGCATGAAAGTGATTGAATCTGTGCTGAACACGGGTGTTATCTTTGTGAGTTGAGAGGCATTCAGAATTATGGAAATAAACATGAACATCAAAATCCAGCAGATCGACTTTCTCATCGAATCTCCCTCCCTATCTGATCGTCAAAAGATTCCCTGTGCCAACGTCAAGCATAAGCAAACCGAAACTTGCAACATACAAGATCAAGTACCTCCCATCCAGCATGTGGCCTATTCTCAGTGGAGTAACGCCTTCACCTACTTTCGAAAGCAAGATCGCCTTTTCGTTTTCACCTACAAGATATCCCGCAAACCGGTAATCGCCAAGCTTTCCAAAGGACGATAGCATCTTAGAGGTGATGCTCTCAGGATCCAGATGCAGTAGGTATGGCTCGAACAAATCAGTTCTCTCAACTACCAGCGCAACCAACTGCTGAATTCTATCCAGCTCCTCCTGAGACAATTTGCGTCTCAAAGGTTGAATTTGGTATTCCGCAAAAGCTCGGCCGGTGGATTCAACCTGCGGTTGAACATTTGCCTTTCCATAAAAGAAGACAAAATATACAGCCGCTCCCCAAACACCAACTAAAATTGTCACCAACAGAACCAACCTTTTTTTCATCTCTCCATCACACCCCAGAATTCAAGCGCGAATACCACATTAGCTTCGTAGGGAAGTCCGGGAACAACAAGTGGTATCTCAGTTTTGTTAACTATTGACAGGGATTTCAAGCGCAAATTTGGATGCCTTAGAAAGATTTCAATTATCTTCTGTGCATCATCAGCTTTACAGATACCCTCTATCTTATAGCTGCCATCCTGGTTGCGCGCGAAGTTTAAACCGGCGTTCTTAGCATATTCTTGGAACGCTGAAAGTGAAATCCTAGGTTGGACAACGTTCTCGAGTTTTGACAGGTAATATCTCTTCGAAGTTACATCTTTGTCTAACTCAGTCAGGATTCTCAACTGAGAGTCAATTTTTTGGATCAGATTCACGAAGCTTAAGTAGTGGTAAACATCTAAATACGCAGCCATGCCTAAGAATATGAAAACGGCTAACAGGATGGCTAGCTTGCGATTCAGACCTACAAACTTTCTTTTCATGCTCATCGACTCCCAGCTATCGTTACCTTTGCCATAATCTTGCTCAAGAACGGCATGGTAGTCTCATATTCAATTAGCTTG
>FWWL01001560.1_pt1 | contig 53611 bp, 49 predicted proteins | sample 2228331 | NCBI WGS metagenome assembly FWWL01 (sample SAMEA103939775, study PRJEB20133) | metagenome | reverse complement strand
GGGGCCGCGGCGGCCGCCGGCGCGGGCTCGGGCGCCGCAGCCGGCCTGTCGAAGTCGAGCGTGCGGCTCACCGCCAGCGCCACGAGGATCGCCGCGCACGCCGCCGCGATCCACAGAACCTGCTTCAGCATCCCAAACCCTCTTACCCGACGCTCTGCCGCTCTAGACCTTGGTCCCCGCCGCCAGCACGCCGACTCGCTGCAGCAGTTCCCGGTCCCAGTTATACGGGTCGGAGCGGAAGTTCATCTGGCCGTCGCCGCCGGCGAACGCCGTCCAGTAGAGGATGAAGACCGGCACCTGGGTGGCCAGGCGGGCGCGCACCGTCTTGTCGCCCTCGAGCTGCTTGTCGATGGCCTCGGTGGTCCAGGTCGCATCGCCCTCCAGCAGCGCCTCGGCCAGGGCGCGGGGCTTCTCCAGGCGCACGCAGCCGTGGCTGGCGTTGCGCGCATAGAGGTCGAAGCCGCCCTTGGACGGGGTGTCGTGCAGGTAGACGGCGAAGGGGTTGTCGAAGTCGAACTTGAAGCGGCCCAGCGCCGAGGAATCACCCGATGCCTGCTGCAGCCGCGGCTGGCCGCCCTCCACGGGAATGACCCGGTAGTTGTTGCGCGCCAGGTAGCCCGGATTGGCCCGTTCCTTGGGCCAGAGCTCCTCGTTGGCGATCCGGGTGGGCACGTTCCAGGGCGGGTTGATCACCACGCTGTGGATGTTCGAGACCAGCATGGGCGTCTCGTCGCCCTTCTTGCCCGAAACCGCCTTCATCGAGAGGACCGGCTTGTCGTCGCGGAACAGGGTGACGATCGCCGCGCCGGTGTTCACCTGCACGCGGGTGGCCGGCATGGTCGCCGGCAGCCAGCGCCAGCGCTCCATGTTGGCGACGATCTGCAGGATGCGCTGGCCGACGGGCTGATTGAGGTAGGCCAGCGTCCCGTTGCCGACCACGCCGTCGGGCTTCAGGCCGTAGCGGCGCTGGGCGCGCTGGACGGCTTCCTGCAGCGGCTTGTCGAACGTGGCCGAACCGGTGGCGACGACCAGCGGGTCCTCGACCGCCAGGCGGGCGCGGAGCGCCGGCACGCGGGGGTCGGTCGAGCCCAGGTCCATCTTCGGGCCGTCGGCGAGCGTCTTCCACCCGCCCTTGGCCGCGATCTCGCGATAGCGGACCAGGCCGCGGCGCAGGGCGTGGTAGCCGGAGTAGCGGGGCGACAGGCTGTCGAGCCAGGCCTGCAGGCGGTCCTCGGCCAGGGCCTGTACCAGTTCGGGGGCGGGATCCCACGCGGCGGGGCGGACGCGCCAGAGATCGGGGAAGTCCTCAGGGTCCATCCGGCCGTAGCGGACGTCGTGGGCGTAGCGGACGAGGCCGTCGGCCAGGGCGGACTGCTGGGCGGCGCTGAGCACGCCGGTGTCGGGGACGCCCTCAGGCACGTAGGCCTTGGACTGCAGGCCGTGCAGGTCGGCGGCGCGCAACACCTTGAGGGCGACCTGGGCCTGGGCCGCCGTCAGCGCCGGGATCTCGACCGGCGGCGGGGGCGGCGGGGGCACGGGCTGGGCGGCGGGTGGGATCGCCAGGACGGGCGGGGCGGCGGCCGGGCGGCCCTGCTGCGGCTGCTGGGCCAGCGCCAGATCGCCGAACAGCATCGGCGCGGCGGCGGCCAAGGCCAGGCAGCGCCTCATGCGTCCGCCCCGCAACCCATGCCCGCTCATGCCCGTATCCAGTCCTCTGTCGCCCGGGCCCGCCGATCGGGCCCATGCCGTTCATCTACGTGAACCGATGTACGGTGGATGAACGCATATCTGGGCCTGCCCGTGCCCTGTGTCGACGGGATCACATGCGGTGACAGCGCCACTGTCACCGCCGCGCAACAGCGAACGTGCTACGTGGTGGGATACAGGTGGGTTTCGCCCTGGGGATCGGTGACCTCGCCGTCGCCGACGTAGGCGGGGCCGACCGGCGACTTGCCGTGGCCGCCGGGGATGTCGAGCACATAGGTCGGCTGGCAGAGGCCCGAGACCGCGCCGCGCAGCCGACGCATCAGCCCCTGGCCCTCGGCGATGGTGGTGCGGAAATGGCCGGTGCCGGGCGCGAGGTCGGCGTGGTGCAGGTAGTAGGGCTTGATCCGCAGCTCGACGAAGCGGCGCATCAGCGCCTCCAAGGTCGCGGCGTCGTCGTTAACGCCCTTCAGCAGCACCGTCTGGCTGACCATGGGAAGGCCGGCGTCGGCCAGGCGGGCGATGGCCGCCTCGGCCGCCGGGGTCAGCTCGTCAGCGTGGTTGGCGTGCAGAGCGACCCATACGGTCTTGCCGCCGGACTTCAGCGCCCGGACCAGCGCCGGGGTGATCCGCGCGGGATCGACGGCGGGCACGCGGGTGTGGAAGCGGACCACCTTCACGTGGTCGATCCGCGCCAGCCGCGCCATCAGGTCGGCCAGGCGGCGCGGCGACAGGATCAGCGGGTCGCCGCCGGTGACGATGACCTCCCAGATTTCCGGGCGCCCGGCGATATAGGCCATGGCCGCGTCCAGCTGAGCCGGCGACAGCGGGCGGACGCCGTCCGGCCCCACCATCTCGCGCCGGAAGCAGAAGCGACAGTAGACCGCGCAGGCGTGGTTGGCCTTCAGCAGCACCCGATCGCGATAGCGGTGGACGATTCCGGGAACCGGGCTGTGGGCGTCGTCGCCGATAGGGTCGGCGCGTTCCTCGGGCGCGTGGACCAGCTCGGCGGCGGTGGGGACGAACTGGGCGGCCATCGCGCCGTTGTCGGGGATCAGCTCGGCCATCGCCGGCGTGATCGCCACCGCATAGCGCGCCGCGACCGCCTCGAGCTGAAGCAAGGCCTCCGGCGCCACGAGGTCGGCTTGGGCCAGGTCTTCGAGGGTGCGGAGGGTGCGCGCGTCCATGGAGCGCGGCCTTTAGGCCCTCAGCCGCTCCAGGGCAACGCGGCGGGGCGTCGCCGCTAAGGCTTCCCCTCAGTCGCCATCCCGCAATGGCTTGACCAGCAGGAGCGTGGTCAGGCCGCTGTTCCATTCCTCGTCGGGATAGCGGTCGGCCTCGCGGAAGCCGCGCCTGGCGTAGAAGGCCTGGCTCCGCAGGTTGAAGGTGTCGGTCTCCAGGCGAACCGCGGCGAACCCGGCCTTGGCGATCTCAGCCTCGGCGAGGTCCATGAGGCGTCCGCCGACCCCGGTGCGCGCGTGGCTGGCACGGACGTGCAGGGCATTCACGAAGTCGCCCTCCCAGTCGATCAGGCCCACCACCTCGCCACCGACCTCGCCGAGCCAGAACTCGAGGCCGCGAGCGCCGACGTAGGCCGCGGGCCGGTCCTCCGTTCGGATGGCGTCGGCCGCGGCGGGCGTGAGCTGGGGCAGCCAGGTGCTCTCGAAGGTGTCCTGCAGGATGGCCCGCAAGGCCGGCGCATCCTCGGCTCGGGCGCGACGGACGAGGACGCTCATGCCACCGGCGTCCACAGCACCTGGTCGATGCGGGTCGCGTCAGTGGCCAGCATCACCAGGCGGTCGAAGCCCAGGGCGCCGCCGCTGGCGGGCGGCATGTGGGCCAGCGCCGCCAGGAAGTCCTCGTCCAGCGGATAGCGCTCGCCGTAGACCTGTTCCTTCTCGTCCATCTCGATCTCGAAGCGGCGGCGCTGCTCGACGGCGTCGGTGAGTTCGCCGAAGCAGTTGGCCAGCTCGACCCCGCAGGCATAGAGCTCGAACCGCTCGGCCACCCGCCGGTCGGCCGCCTTGGGCCGGGCCAGGGCCGCCTCGGAGCTGGGATATTCGTAGAGGATCGTCGCACGGCCGTGGCCCAGGTTGGGCTCGACTTTCTCCACGATCACCCGGCTGAAGATGTCGGCCCAGGCGTCGTCGGCGGCCACCCGCACGCCGGCGCCCTGCGCCTGTTTGGCCAGCCCCGCGCGGTCGCCCAGGACGGCCAGCAGGTCGACGCCGGCATAGCGCGAGAACGCCTCGGCCACGGTGAGCCGCTCGGGCTCGGCGAAGGGATCGGCCTCGCGGCCGCGATAGCGCAGCCGGCCGGCCTCGGCCGCGTCCGCCGCCACGGCCAGCAGGGCGGCGCAGTCGGCCATGATCGTCTGGTACGGCTGATGGGCCCGGTACCACTCCAGCATCGTGAACTCGGGATGGTGCAGCGGCCCGCGCTCGCGGTTTCGCCACACCTTGCCCAGAGTGAAGATCCGGGTCTCGCCCGACGCCAGCAGCTTCTTGCAGGCGAACTCGGGCGAGGTGTGCAGGTACATCGGCTGGGCCTGGCCATCGAGGCTCAGCGCCTGGGTGGCGAAGGCGTGCAGGTGGGCCTCGTTGCCGGGCGAGACCTGAAGCGCGGCGGTCTCGACCTCGGTGAACTCTTGCGCGTCGAACCAGGCGCGCGTCGCCCGCGTGATCTTCGTGCGCGCCTGCAGGAAGGGCAGCCGGTCACGGCGGCGATCGGGCGACCACCAGGGGCTTTCACGACTCTCGGACAAGGCTGCGACCGGGTGGGGGCTGGAGATTTCGGCCCATATCGCTATAGGGGCCCGCACAAGAATTCCATCCGTGGAGTCGTAAGGGCCTTAGCCCACGCTTCACCGCATCACCGAGGACCACCCGTGAAAGTCATCGCCAGCTCGCTGCGCAAGGGCTCTGTCGTCGATATCGAGGGCAAGCTCTACGTCGTGCTCACCGCCGAGAACATCCACCCCGGCAAGGGCACCCCGGTGACCCAGCTGAACATGCGCCGCATCTCGGACGGGGTGAAGGTGTCGGAGCGCTGGCGGACCACCGAGACCGTCGAGCGCGCCATCGTCGACGACCGCCCCTACACCTTCCTCTATCAGGACGGCGAAGGGTTCCACTTCATGAACCCCGAGAACTACGACCAGCTGGTGGTCTCGGAAGACGTGATCGGCGACGCCGCGCCCTACCTGACCGACGGCTGCACCGTGACGCTGTCCACGCACGAGGGCGTGGCCATCGCCATCGAACTGCCGCGCCTGGCGACCTTCGAGGTCGTCGAGACCGAACCGTCGGTGAAGGGCCAGACCGCCTCGTCGTCGTACAAGCCGGCGATCCTGTCGAACGGCCTGCGCACCATGATCCCGCCCTACATCGGCCCCGGCACCCGGATCGTCGTGCTGACCGAGGACGGCAGCTACCAGGAACGCGCCAAGGACTGACGTCGGGCGGGTCGCGAGTCTCCCTTCCCTCGGGCGGGAGACGGCGCGGTCGCGTCAGCGCAGAAGTGGTCATCGGGACTGCGCCTTAGGCTGCGCCGACCTCGTGGGGCGTGGGCTCTTCGCCCCTGCGTGACGTCTCTCGAACTGGGCTACACAATGGGCGAGATGATCCTATTGAGCCCGCCCATGAGCCTTGTTCGCGGCTTCGCCCGCCTGCTGTCCGTCGCCGTCGCCGCCATCGCGCTCCAGGCCCACGCCGCGCCCCGGCCGGCCCTGGCCGAGCCGGCGCTTTCGCCGGACGGCGGCGAGATCGCGTTCGTGTCCGGGGGCGACATCTGGACGGTCCCCGCGGCAGGCGGCACGGCCAGCCTGCTGGTCACCGACGCCGCCACCGAGGGGCGGCCCCACTACTCGCCCGACGGCCGGGAGCTGGCGTTCACGTCGAACCGGGCGGGGCCGACGAACGTCTATGTGCTGACCCTGGCCAGCGGCAGGGTGCGGCGGATCACCTGGTCCGACACCAACGAACAGCTCGACGGCTGGTCGCGCGACGGCAAGTGGCTCTACTTTTCGTCGGGCGCCAACGATATCGCCCGGCTCCCCGACGTCTTCCGGGTGGCGGCCACGGGTGGCACGCCGCTGGAGGTGAGCCGCGAGCGCTACCTCGCCGAATTCCACAGCGCCCCCTCGCCCGACGGGAGCGCCATCGCGCTGATGGCCAAAGGCGTGTCGGGGAACCAGTGGTGGCGCAACGGCCACTCGCACATCGACCAGGCCGAGCTGTGGCTGAAGCCGCTGGCGGCCAACCAGCCCTACCGCCGCCTGCTGGGCGCCAGCGCCAAGCGGCTGTGGCCGATGTGGGCGCCCGACGGGCGGACGCTCTACTTCATGTCGGACGAGGGCGGGGCCGAGAACATCTGGCGGATGCCGGCGGCGGGCGGCGCGCCGCAGCGGGTGACGACGTTCAAGGACGGCCGGCTGCTCTATCCGTCGATCGCCTACGATGGCCGCGCCATCGTCTTCGAGCGCGAGTTCGAGATCTGGAAACTGAACCCGGCGACCGGCGCAGCCGCCAAGGTCCCGGTCACGCTGCGCGGGGCCCCCGCAGCGGCGGGCGAACGGCGCCTGGTCGACACCACCTTCCGCAACCTGTCGGTCTCGCCCGACGGGAAGAAGCTGGCGGTCATCGCCCATGGCGAGATCTTCGCCGCCCCCACCAAGGACGGCGGTCCGGGCCAGCGGATCACCGACAGCGCCGGCGCCGAGGCCGACCTGGCCTGGTCGCCCGACAGCCGTCGGCTGGCCTATGTCGCCGAGAGCGGCCGCACCAGCCGGGTGATGGAGTACGACTTCGCCACCCAGACGGCCCGGCCGCTGACCGGGCCTGCGGTCAGCCATGCGGTTCCGGCCTATTCGCCGGACGGCAAGATGCTGGCCTACGTCCAGGGGACGCGCCAGCTGCGGGTCATGACCCTGGGCGCCGACGGGCGGCCGACCCGAGACGTGGTGGTCTATGAGGGGCCGCTGGACCGCAACGCCGAGTCCCGCGCGGCCTGGTCGCCCGACAGCCGCTGGCTGGCGTTCGGCGTCACCGACCGGCGCTCGTTCCGCAACGTCTGGGTACTCCCGGTGTCGGAAGCCGGCGCCGGCGGCGAGGCGCGGCCGGTCAGCTTCCTGGCCAACGGCAACGCCGCCGACACCATCGCCTGGTCGCCCGACGGCAAGTACCTGGTTTTCGACTCCGGGCAGCGCAGCGAGCCCGCCCACCTAGTCCGCATCGACCTTCTGCCCAACACGCCCAAGTACCGCGAGGACGCCTTCCGCGAGCTGTTCCGAGCCCCGCCGGGCTCGCAGCCGGCCAAGCCCGGCGACAAGCCGGCCGCCGCCAAACCGGCCGCCTCGGAAGGCGCCGCCAAGACCGCCGAGGACACCAAGGACGAAACGGTCCCGGCCAAAGGCAAGATTGCGCCGGTGCGGATCGTGTTCGAGGGAATCCGCGAGCGGGCCACCTTCATTCCACTGGGCGGTTCGGTCGACGAGCCCGTCATCAGCCCCGACGGCAAGACGCTGGTCTATCGCGGCCGCAGCGGCGACCAGCAGAACCTCTACAGCTACAGCCTGGACGAACTGGCCCGCGAGCCGGCCTCGCCGCAGCAGCTGACCGGCGGTCGCCGGGCCAAGCGCGACTTCGCCTTCAGCCCCGACTCCAAGTCGATCTACTACCTGGAGGGCGGCCGGGTCAGCACGACGACCATCGAAAGCCCGAAGCCGAAGTTCATCGACGTCACCGGCGAGATGGTTGTCCGATTCGACGCCGAGAAGCAGGTGGTGTTCGACCAGGCCTGGTCGCTGCTGGACCGGGTCTTCTACGACGACAAGTTCCACGGGACCGACTGGACGGCCCAGCGCGAGCGGTTCGAGCCGTTTGTCCAGGGCGCCCAGACCCCCGATGAGATGCGCCGCGTCATCAGCCTGATGATCGGCGAGCTGAACGCCTCGCATACCGGCATCAGCCGTCCCGCTGAGGGCTTCGGCTCGGCCCCGGCCGACCGGGTCGGCGACTTGGGCCTGCGCTTCGACCGGGAGGCCTATGAGGCCGGCCGCGGCCTGGTCGTGACCGAGGTGATCCACCTGGGCCCGGCCGACATCGAAGGCTCGATCAAGCCCGGCGACACCATCGCCGCCATCGATGGCGTGAGCGTGCTTCCGGGCGTGAACCTCGACGCGCTGATGCTCGACAAGGCCGGCAAGCGCACCGCGCTGACCGTGACGACCGGCGGCGCGAGCCGCGAGGCGATCGTGCGCCCGGTGGCGCCCGGCGTGGCCCGCGGCCTGCTCTATCGCCACTGGGTCAGGGACCGGCGCGCCTATGTCGAGAAGGCCAGCGGCGGGCGGCTGGGCTACGTCCACATCCTCGACATGAGCTCGGATAGCCTGGACCAGCTCTATATCGACCTCGACGCCCAGAACCAGGCGCGGGAGGGCGTGGTCATCGACCTGCGCAACAACAACGGCGGGTTCGTGAACGGCTATGTGCTCGACGTCTTCAGCCGGAAGAACTTCCTGACCATGACGCGGCGCGGCCTGTTCGGCGTGCCCAGCCGCCAGAACCTGGGGCAGCGGGCGCTGGACCTGCCGACCATCCTGGTGACCAACGAGAGCTCGCTGTCGGACGCCGAGGACTTCACCGAGGGCTACCGCCACCTGAGCCTTGGCAAGGTGGTGGGGACGCCCACCGCCGGATGGATCATCTACACCTACAATCAGCCGCTGATCGACGGCTCGGTGCTGCGCCTGCCCACCATCCGCATCGACGGCGCCGACGGCAAGAACATGGAACTCAACCCCCGGCCCGTGGACATCCGGGTCGAGCGGGCGCTGGGTGAGGGCGCGACCGGCAAGGACAGCCAGCTCGACACCGCCGTCGCCGAGTTGCTTAAGGGGCTGGGACCCAAGCGTTAGTCATGGCCGAGCCAACCCTCTCCGATGCGCCGCCCGACCCCCAGCGACTGGCGCTGGCATGGCGGATCGCGCCGGCGTCGCTGGCCTTCATCCTGGACGTCCGTGCGATCAGCCGCCGTGACCGCGACCTGATCGACAGCCTGCTGTTCGCGACGATCGTGTCCAGCAACGTGGCGCCGCTGATCCAGGATCCCGGCCTGCAGCTGACCTACGCCGGGCTCGATTCCCCCCTCCCCGACGACGCGCGCCGGCCCGTCAGCATCAACGCCGTAGCCCAGTCGATGCGCGTACCGTTCGAAACAGCCCGCCGACGCATCCGCGCGATGGCCAGGGACGGCCTCATCGAGCTGACCGAGCGCGGCGCCATCATCCCCCGGTCGGTCCTGGCGCGGCCCGACTTCATCGAGGGCGTCGTCCTGCGCCACGCGCGCGTGGGCCAGTTCTATCGCGAGCTGCGCGCGCTCGGCGCCCTCAGCCCCGTCATCGGGGCGCCGCCGGCCGTGAACGAGGCGCCGGTGCTGGTCACCAACCGCCAGGCCTGGGCCTACATCCTGCGGATGGCCGACGAGGTCATCACCCTGACGGGCGACCCGATGGGCGGCCTTATCCTCATGGAGATGCTGCAGCTCAACATCGAGAACATGGACCCGGACGAGCTGGCCGCCTGGGCGGAAGCCCCGCATGTCCTGGGCCGGCCAGCCCGCACCGCCGCCTTCGCAGCGGCGCTGGGTCTCTCGCCCGAAACCACCCGGCGCTACGTGATGAGCCTCGCCGAGGCCGGGTTCTGCGTGCGCTCGAAGGCCGGCGCGCGCGCGATCCTGCCGCCCGACAAGCGGCCGGCGCTGGAGCGCATGGTCCTCGACAATCTGGCCAACGTGCAGCGCATGTTCGCCCGGCTGGGCCAGCTTGGGGTGCTGGCCGCCTTCGACGTTGAAACCCCGGCCGCCGCCGCCAGCGCCTAGGTCGGTCCCTCTGATCGTCATCTCCCGGGGCGGACTGCACGGCCCCCCGGGCAGAGGCCCTCCGCCGCCGATGCTCGCTCACGGCTTGCGCGGCCGCGCAACGCTCTCCACCATGAGGTGCAATTAACGCAATCAGTGGGTGAGTAGAGTGCAGGCGGCAGGCGGACACGTCCTGATCATCGAGGACGAACCGGTCATCGCCCTGGAGCTGGAGCTCCTGCTCACCGACCTCGGATTCGGGTCGTTCGATATCGCCGACACACCCGAGGACGCCCTGGCCCGCGCCCGCGAGAAGCGCCCCGACCTGATCACCGCGGACTACCGCATCACGGGCGGCACCGGGGTCGCCGCCGTCGAGATGATCACCACCGCCATCGGCGAGCCGCGGGTGATCTACGTCACCGGCAACGCCGGCCAGTTCGACCCCGGCAAACACGCCGTCGTCGAGAAACCCATCCTGCCCGGCGCCCTGGCCCGCGCCTGCGCCCTGGCCTTCCGGAACTAACCACACGAACCGGAGCTGCCGCCTGTACGGTCTGGGTGGCGCAACGCATTCGTGTGGTTCGTGTGGTTCGTGGACATTTCATCGGCGCTGACGCGCCATCGCGGCTGGAAGGCTGGCGCGGTCGATCCGACCGGCTAAGGTTCGGCGTCGCTTTTCAGAGGCCCCCGCGCATGCTCCGTTCCGCCGTCCTGGCGCTCGCCCTGGCCGCCGCCGCCAGCCCGGCCTTCGCCCAGCCGCTCAGCCCCTACGCTTCGGCGGGCGAACAGCAGGCGGCGATGAGCGACGGGCGGGTGACGTCCGAGCAGATCGTCCGGGCCTATCTCGAACGCATCGAACGGATCGACCGCTCGGGCCCCAAGCTGAACAGCGTGCTGGCGCTGAATCCTCAGGCGGTCGCCGACGCGCGGCGCCTCGACGCCGAGCGCAAGGCGGGCCGGGTGCGCGGTCCGCTGCACGGCGTGTCGGTGCTGATCAAGGACAACATCGAGATGGCCGGCCCCCTGCCGACCACCGCCGGGTCGCTGGCGCTGAGCGCGAACGTGACGGGCCGCGACGCGGCCCTGGTGAAGCGGCTGACCGACGCCGGGGCGGTCATCCTGGGCAAGACCAACCTGTCGGAGTGGGCCAACTTCCGCTCCACCCGCTCGATCAGCGGCTGGAGCGCGGTGGGCGGGCTGGTGCGCAACCCCTACTCGCTGGACCGCACGGCCTGCGGCTCGTCCTCGGGCTCGGGCGCGGCCATTGCGGCGGGCCTGGGCGCGGTCGCCATCGGCACCGAGACCGACGGCTCGGTGACCTGCCCGGCCGCCATGAACGGGATCGTGGGCCTGAAGCCCACCGTGGGCCTGGTCTCGCGCACCCACGTCGTGCCGATCTCGGCCGAACAGGACACCGCCGGACCCATGACGCGCACGGTCGCCGACGCCGCCGCCCTGCTCTCGGCCATCGCCGGCTCGGACCCCGCTGATCCGGCGACCAGGGAGGCCGACGCGAAGAAGGGCGACTACCTCAAGGCCCTGGACCGCAACGCGCTGAAGGGCGCCCGCATCGGCGTCTGGCACGGCTTCCGCGGCCGATCGGTCCACACCGACGCGGTGTTCGACCAGGCGCTGAAGGTGCTGGAGGCGCAGGGGGCGACCCTGGTCCCGCTGGCGGGCCCCGACGACGCCACCCTGGCCAGGATCGGCGAGCTGGAGGGCGACACCCTGCGCACCGAGTTCAAGGCCGGCCTCAACACCTACCTCGCCACGACGCCCACGGACGTGAAATCGCGCACCCTGGCGGACCTGATCGCCTTCAACGCCGCGGAGCGACGCGAGACGCCCCTGTTCGGCCAGGAGATCTTCGAGGCGGCCCAGGCCAAGCCGCCAATCACAGATCCCGCCTACATCGAAAAGCGCGCCACCGCCCGGCGGATGGCCCGCGAGGCGCTGGACAACATGCTGGTGAAGAACAACCTGGTGGCCGTGGTGGCGCCGTCGAACGGCCCGGCCTCCATCGTCGACCCGGTGAACGGCAGCCGCTCCTTCGGCTCGCCATCGTCGCTGCCGGCGGTGTCGGGCTACCCGCATCTGACCGTACCGGCGGGCTATGCGACGGGCGTGCCCATCGGCATCTCGTTCCTGGGGGTCGCCTGGAGCGAGGCCAAGCTGCTGGCCCTGGGCTACGCCTACGAACAGGCCTCCAAGGCCCGCCGCGAACCCGAGTTTCTCCCTGACGTCGGCGCCCGCCCCGAGATCGCCCGCGCCTACGATCCGCGCTGAGCCTTCCTTTGCCACGCCGTGGGAGTGGCGGCGCGGGCAACTTCCCGGCCTCCAAGGGGTTATCGGCGCAGCCAGTTCGTGTTGGAGGGCGCCCCGTGACCTTGATTGCGCGCATGTTGCGCCCAGGCCTTGAAAGCGCCGCTGTGGATGCAGAACTGTCGTGTGGCGCCGCTATGACGGTTCGGTTGCAGACGAAGAGCGCGACGTTTGGCAAACTCCACGCCCACACGCCCGACGCGGCGAATGCCGCCTGACACCCTGAGCCACCGGGGCGAGACCGGCGCCCTGAAGTCCCTGACGATCAGCCGCGAACGGAGAACGGGCCGCGTGTTCGACACCACCGCCCCAAGATACGCCAACCTCATCCGCCTGGACCCCGGCGCGGCGCACGCCGTGACGATCCCGCAGGGCGGCGGCTTCCATCTGATCGACACCACGATGATGTACGCGCCCCAGTCGGGGGGCGTGAAACGCTACCTGACGGCCAAGCGCGCCTGGCTGGCCAAACGCCGGCCCGATGTCCGGCACACCCTGGTCACCCCCGGCGCACGCACCCGCGCCGAGGGCGACGGCCACGTGACGGTCTCGGCCACCCGGCTGCCCTTCGGCAACGGCTATCGCATGCCCGCCAACCTCACGAAGTGGGAGACGGTGCTGCGCCTGCTCGAGCCCGACGTGATCGAGGCCGGCGACGTGTTCGTGCCCGGCCACGCGGCGCTCGAGGCCGGCCAGACGCTGGGCGTGCCGGTCGTGGGCTTCTGCCACACCGACGCCGCGGCGCTGGCCGCCCTGCACTTCGGCGAGTGGGCCGAGGCGCCGACGTTCAACTTCTGGGCCCAGGCCTACCAGCGCTTCGACCACGTCGTGGCGCCCAGCCGGCACATGGCCGCACGCCTGGCCGACGCGGGCGTCCATCGCCTGTCGATCCAGCAGTTGGGCGTCGACACCGACCTGTTCCATCCCGCACGCGGCGACCGGGCGCGGCTGCTGAAGCGGCTGAACCTTCCGGACGAGACCCGGCTGCTGGTCTTCGCCGGCCGTCCGGCGCGGGAGAAGAACATCGACTCCATGGTGGCCGCGGTGGAGCGCCTGGGCGCGCCGTACAAGCTGCTGCTGGTCGGCGCCGGCAAGGACGTGTCGTGGTCGCCGCGGGTGGTCAGCCTCGATTTCGAGCGCGACCCGGTGAAGCTGGCTGCCCTCCTCGCCTCGTGCGACGCGGCGCTGCACGCGAACGAGAACGAAATCTTCGGCCTGTTCGTGCTGGAGGCCATGGCCGCCGGCCTGCCGGTGATCGGCTCGCGCCGCGGCGGCGTCGGCGAACTCATCGACGCCCAGGTGGGCCAGCCCGCGCAGAACGTCGAACCTGGCGGCCTGGCCGAAGCCATCGAGGCCCTCTTCGCGCGCGACGTAGCCGCGATCTCGGCCGCCGCACGACGACGCGCCGAAACCCGCCACGGGTGGGACGCCACCTTCGAGGCCCTCACCCGCCTTTACGCCGCCCTCATCGCCGGCCGCGCCCGCGAAACCCTGCCGCTGACGGCATAGCGGGCATGGCGCCGCGTCATCGTCGCCTCCTGATCGGCGCCGGCGTCCTGGCGATCGTCGCCTTCGCAGTCGCGTTGGCCGCCTGGCAGGTGAGCCGCGCCCGCTGCTTCGCGCTCGACGGCGATATCGTCTGCCGCGCCGAGACCCAGGCCCCCCTGGTGGCGCTCACCTTCGACGATGGTCCGACTCAGCTGGGCGTGGACGCGGTGCTGCCGGTGCTCGAGCGGCACGGCGCGACGGCGACCTTCTTCCTGGTCGGCGCGGCCGTCGAGAGGCGCCCCGACCTCGCCCGGCGCATCCGGGCCGCGGGCCATGAACTGGGCAATCACAGCTATACGCACCAGCGGATGATGCTGCGCCCGGCGGCCTGGTACGACAGCGAGATCGCCCGCACCGAGGCGGCGCTGGCGCGCGCCGGCGGCGGCGGTTCAGGCCTTTTCCGCCCACCCTACGGCAAGAAGCTGTTGGGCCTGCCCCAGGCTGTTGAACGCGCCGGCCTCACCATGGTGATGATGGACATCGAGGAGCCCACCACCACCGACCCGGCGGAGTACGCCCGCAAGGTGGTGGCGGCGGCCCGGCCGGGCTCGATCCTGCTGCTGCACACCATGGTCCGCGGCAACCAGACGGCCCGCGACGCCCTGCCCCTGATCCTCGACGGGCTGAAGGCCAAGGGGCTGCGGCCCGTCAGCGTGGGAGAGCTGATGGCCGGCGCCACGCGCGGAACGGTCAGCGCGCCGGCGTCCGATCCCGGATCCGGTCGAAGCCCGCCTTGATGTTGGCGAACCGCGCCTCGATGAACGGTTCGAACTCGGTGTCGGTGAAGATGTAGGGCCAGTCGTTCTCGATGCCCTCGCGGACCAGTTCGCCCACGTACAAGGGGTCGATGCCGGCCGCCAGGCGCGCACGCACGTTGGCGATCATGTCGGCCAGCAGACCCTCGCTGGGAACCGGTCCGATCGCCTCGGCGAACCGCTCGGGGACCACCCGGGCCGAGTCGGCGATCTGGGTGTTGATGAAGCCCGGGCACAGCACCGAGACGCCGATCCCGCGAGGCGCCAACTCCTGACGGACGCCCTCGGACAGGGCCACCACGCCGTATTTGGTCACGTTGTACAGGCTGCCGCTGCCCGAGATCAGGCCGGCGATCGAGGCGGTGGAGACGATGTGGCCGCCCTCGCCATGGCTTTCGATCAGGGGGCCGAAGATGGCCATGCCGTCGATCACCGATAGCAGGTTCACACCCACCACCCAGGACGTCATCGCTTCGGACCAGTTGGCGTAGCTGCCCCCGCCGCCCACGCCGGCGTTGTTCACCAGGATGTGGACCTTGCCGTACTTGGCGATCGTCGCGTCGGCCGCCGCCTGCAGCTGGTCCTTCAGCGAGACGTCGGCCAGCACCCCGTCCACGTCGGCGTTGGTCGCCTTCAGCCTGGCGACCGCGGCGTCCAGCGCGCTTTTTTCGATGTCGCACAGCATCACCTTCACGCCGGCCTGCGCCAGCGCGGTCGCTATGCCCAGCCCGATGCCCGACGCCGCCCCGGTCACGAACGCGACCTTGCCTGCCAGATCCTTCATGCGCCTCTCCCTCGTTTCAGGTCCGAAGTCTCCGGCAGCCGGAGGCCTCTGCCAATTCCTGTCCGTAGCTCTTTTCACCCCATGCCGGAGTCAGGCGCTCATCCCAGCGCCGGCGTGAGCCGCAGCCAGAGCTGCTGGTCGAAGTCGCGGTCGGGCGCGGCCCGGCCCATCCGCACCACCAAAAGCCGGCGGCTGGGAACCACGTACAGTTTGCGGTCCATCGCACCCAACGCGGCCACGGTGTCGGCCGGCGCCGCCGGGATCAGCGGGCCGTCACGACGGATCGCCGGCGCCCGGATCGACCCGGCGCTGCCGTTCAGCCACCACAGCCGCCCATAGGCCGGGTTTGCCGCCGAGCGGACGAACATCGCCTTCATCCCCGCCTCGGACACGATGCGCCGGCCGTCCGCGCCGCGGCCGCCGTCCAGCACCAGCTGGCCCATGCGGGCGGTGTCGCGCGGGCTGGTGACCAGTCCGGTAGGATTGCCCACGTCGGCGAACGCGCCGGGCCGCTGCCGCCAGGCCGTGTGCGCCATCCCGGCGGGCCTCGTCAGCCAATCGGCGGTGAGAGTCTCAAGAGACGCCTTGCCCGCAGCCGCCAGCACGCGCTTCAGCGCCGCATAGACCGGGGTGTTGTAGAGGAAGGTCGAGCCCGCCGGCGCCGCATAGCCGAAGCCGGTGTCCAGCCCCGAGCTCATGGTCAGCAGGTGGATCACCCGGATCGCCCGCTCCTGCTCGGCCGAGGCTTTCGACCAGCCGGCGCCGAGGTAGTCCGAGACCGGCTTTGCGACATCCAGCAGGCCCTTGTCCTCGGCGATCGCGCACAGCACCGCCACGAAGCTCTTCTGCTGCGAGGCCACGTCCTCCAGGAGCGCGCCCTCGGGCGTGGTCTCGTAGGCATAGTTCGTCCGGAACTCGGCGGCCTCGGCGGGCGGCGGCCAGTTCGTCTCGACCACCGTCTTGCGGTCGCGGATCACCAGGAAGCCCGTGGTCCGCTGGGCCTGCACATAGGCGAGCAGATCGTCCATCGCCGAGGCGCGCGCCGGCGAGGCGGCCAGGGCGCCGGCGCTGGCCAGCAGGGTCCGTCGACTGAGTCTCGTCGTCATGCCGTCCTCCGGAGGTGCGCGAGGCCGATGGCTTGGGCTAGGTTGGCGCAGGGGAGAGTCGATTGCGCAGACGCGGACGGCGGACGAACGAGGAACGCCGGGGGGAATCGCAGGAGCGGCTCCTCGACGCGGCCGAGTCGCTGTTCGCCCGCAACGGCTTCAACGGCGTCAGCACCAAGGACATCGGCCAGGCCGCCGACGTCGATCCCAGCCTGCTGCACTACTACTTCACGTCGAAGGCCGGCCTCTACGTGGCGGTCATCGCCCGCCGCGCCGGCTATGTGAACGCCGCGCGCCGCGAGGCGCTGGAGGCCTATGCCCGCCAGGCCGGCGACGCCCTGACCGTGGCCGGCGTCGTGCGGGCCTATGTGGAGTCCACCTTCGAACTCGCCCGCAAGGGCGACGCGGGCTACCTCAACTATCTGACCGTCATCGCGCAGATGAACTCGACGCCCGCGGGCGGGGTTCTCGGGCTGGAGACCACGCCGTTCGACGAGGTGGTCCAGTTGTTCATCGACCTGCTGCGCCGCGCCAGCCCGGGGTCGACCGACCCCGACCTCTACTGGTTCTACCATATGCTCTCGGGCGCGATCACGCTGTCCTGGGCGCGCACCGGTCGCATCGACGAGCTGTCGAGCGGCCAGTGCCGCTCGACCGACTTCGACGCCATCGCCGACCACATGGTGAGCGTGTTCTCGCACGGGCTGGACCGCCGCTAGCGGCCCGTCGGCAGGTCCTTGAACGCGACATCCTTGTCGACGCGGATATCCCCCGGAAGACCCAGCACGCGCTCGGCGATGATGTTCTTCAGGATCTCGTCCGTGCCGCCCGCGATGCGCAGGCCCGGCGCGCTCATCAGCGAGGCGTGGAAGCCGCCGCCCAGCGGGGCCAGCGCGGGGTCGTTGATGATCCCGTACTGGTCCAGCATCTCGACCGCGCTGTTGGCCAGATCCTGCATCTGGGTCGCCGCCACCACCTTGCCGATCGAGCTCTCCGGCCCGGGCGTCTGGCCGCGGCTGAGCGCGGTCATGGTGCGGTTGCGGGTGTGCTTCAGCCCCTCGGCCTGGACGTACCAGTCGGCGATCTTCTCGCGCAGGGCCTGATCCTTCAGCGCCGGGCCGCCATCGAGGCCGGTGATGTTGCGCGCCGCATCCATGAACTCCTTCCAGCCCGCGCCGGACGACCCGCCCACCGCCAGCCGCTCGTTCATCAGCGTCACGAGCGAGACCTTCCACCCGTCGCCCACCGCCCCCAGCCGCTGAGAGTCAGGCACCCGCACGCCGGTGAAGAACACCTCGTTGAAGCCGCTCCCGCCCGACATCTGGTGGATCGGCCGCACCTCGATCCCCGGATCGCTCATGTCGACCCAGAACATCGTCATGCCCTTGTGCTTGGGCTGGTCGGGATCGGTCCGGCAGATGACGATGCCGAAACTCGAGAACTGGGCCCCCGTCGTCCACACCTTCTGGCCGTCGATGATCCAGTCGCCCGAGCCGTCGGGCGCCTTCACGGCCTTGGTCCGCGCCGCCGCCACGTCCGAGCCGCCCGAGGGCTCGGAGAACAGCTGGCACCAGATCTCCTCGCCCTTGAGAGCCGGGCCCACGAACCGCTTCTTCGTGGCCTCGTCGGCGAAGGCCATGACCGTCGGCACGCACATGCCCAGGCCGATCGCGAACGGGTTCGGCGGCACCGGATACTTGGCTTCCTCGGTGTTGAAGATCACCTGCTGGATCGGCGTGCCGCCGGGGCCGCCCCACTCCTTGGGCCAGGTGATCTGGGCGTAGCCGGCCGCCGCCTTCTTGGCCTGCCAGGCCTTGGAGGCGGCCATGGTGTCCTTGGTCCCGCCTTCCAGGTCGTCGCCGCCCACGGCCGCCTTCGGCGCGTTGGCCTCCAGCCACGCACGCACCTGGGCGCGATAGGCCGCTTCGTCGGGAGAGTCGTTGAAGTCCATCGTTCCGCTCCTTAGGCCGCGTTGCGACGTTCGAGGTGAGAGACCAGTCGTTCCTTCCAGACGCGCGGCGCTCCGGCCACGAGGCTGAGCTGGCGCGAGCGGCGGTAGTAGAGGTGGGCGTCCACCTCCCAGGTGAAGCCGATGCCGCCGTGGGTCTGGATGTTTTCCTTGGCCGCGAACCAGAAGGCCTCGCTGGCCGAGATCCGCGCCGCGCTGGCGGCCAGCGGCAGCTCGGGCGCGTTCGTGTTGAGCGCCCAGGCGCCGTAGTAGGCGTTCGACCGGGCCAGCTCGTTCTTCACGTAGATGTCGGCCAGCTTGTGCTTGATCGCCTGATAGCTCGCGATCACGCGGCCGAAGGCGTAGCGCTCCAGCGCGTAGGCCTTGGCCATCTCCAGCGCCTTGTCGGCCCCGCCGGTCTGTTCGAAGGCCAGCAGGATCGCGGCGCGATCCGTCACCTGCTCCAGGAGCGCGAAGCCCTCGCCCGCCGCGCCCAGCCGCTCGGCCGCCGCGCCGTTGAACGTCAGCTTCGCCGCATCGCGGGTCGGATCCAGCGTCTTCAGCGCCTCGCGCGTCACGCCTGCCGAGAGGTCGACCAGGAACAGTCCCGGCTGCCCGTTCTCCTTGGCCAGCACCAGCGCGTGGGTGGCGATGTCGCCGTCGGTCACCGGCAGCTTGGTCCCGCTGAGCTTGCCGCCCGACACGCTGGCCTGCAGCGCCGAGGCCACGAGCACGCCGGGCCCCTCCGACGTCGCTAAGCAGCCGATCACCTCACCGGCCGCGATCTTCGGCAGCAGCGCCGCCTTCTGCGCCTCGGACCCGGCCAGCATCACCGCCTCGGCCAGGAAATAGACGGTCGACGCGAACGGGATCGGCGCCACGGCCCGGCCCAGCTCCTCGGCGATGGCGCACAGCTCGATGTGCCCCAGCCCCAGCCCGCCGTGTTCCTCGGGGATCGCCGCCCCCAGCCAGCCCTGCTCAGCGACGCCCTTCCACAGCGCCTCGTCATAGGCCTTGCCGTCGTCGTTCAGGACCTTGCGGACCTGCGCGGTCGAACAGTTCCCCTCTAGGAACTTCCGCGCCTCGTTCTTCAGGAACTTCTGGTCGTCGGTGTAGTCGAAATTCATGGGGCCCCACTCATTTCAAGAGCATCCTGCCGGTTGTCCCCGGCGTGGCGTTTCCTGTGCAGCCAGCATTGCGCGCCCGGCGGCCCCAAGAAAAGTGTGACCTCGCGTAACTTGGCGGCCTCGGCGACGGCCCCCCGACAAGCGCCGTCCCCTTGGCGTCGAATGACGCCATGTAGTTCAGCGTGACCGCGGGGGCCGCCTTTACGACGGGGGCACGCTCCAACATCCTGTCCGCAACAAAAAGGGGAGGGGAAATGGGCCGGTTGAAGGGCAAGGTCGCGATCATTACGGGGGCGGCGAAGGGCCTGGGCGAGGCCGATGCAAGGCTGTTCGCCGTGGAAGGCGCGACCGTCGTCCTGACGGACGTTGATGACGCCAACGGCGTCCGTGTGGCCGAAGAGATCGGTTCCGCGGCGCGCTTCGTTCACCAGGACGTACGGGACGAGGCGGGATGGGAGCGCCTTATCGCCGACGTCATGGCTCGCGAGGGGCGACTGGATGTTCTCGTCAACAATGCGGGCGTCGTGGAGCCGGGCACCATCGAAACGACAACGGCCGAGCAGTACCAGTTCGTCATGGCGGTGAGCGCCGACGGCACGTTCTTCGGCTGCAAGCACGCCATCCCCGCCATGCGCGCGTCAGGCGGCGGATCCATCATCAACCTGGCCTCGATCGCGTCGCTCCAGGGCGAGAGCCTCGTGGCGGCCTATTGCGCGGCCAAGGGCGCGGTCGAGGCCCTGACGCGCGCCGTGGCGGTGCATTGCGCGCAGGCAGGGATGAACATCCGCTGCAACTCCGTGCATCCGTCCGGCATGGACACGCCGATGGTTCAGAGCTTCGGGCGCAGGGTGTTCGAGGCGGGCCTGGCGCCGGCCAACCCCTCGCCTCACGGGGCCAGCCCGCTCGGCGCGCCGGCGGATATCGCCAACGCCATCCTGTTCCTGGCGAGCGACGAGTCCCGGTTCATCAACGGTCAGCGCCTTGTGGTGGACAACTCGATGTCGGTCACCGCGGGCTACGTCCCGGCGGCGCGCCCATGAGCGGCGCGCTGCAGATTTCCGGTCTGGTCCACGTCAATATCAACGTGTCGGATTTCGACCGGTCGCGCCGCTTCTACGAAGCGCTCGGCTTCCGGCTGTTCTGGATGGTTCCGCCAACGAACTCGCCCCAGGTTTCGGCGGCGGTGGGCATGCCGCCGTACGAGGTCAAGGGCGGGTTGATGCGGCTGGAGAACGCCGACCCGCCGTTGGTGATCGACCTCCTGGAATGGCGATCTCCCTCCGACGGGGACCCGCCCTACCGCCACCTCTATCACCTGGGCATCGCCCGGATCGCGCTGGCCACCCGGGATCTCGACGCCGACCTGTCGACGCTGACGAGCCTCGGCGTCGAGTTCGTCGGCCCGCCGGCGCGCGTGGACACTCCGCAGGGGCCGGGGCCGCGCTTTGTCTGCTTCAAGGACCCGGACGGAACGGTTCTCGAACTGGTGGAAATGGCGAGGGCGGAAGCGCCGGGGTCGGACGCCCGATGATCCGCGTGTCGCTGCTCTATCCGTCCGTACCGGGCGGCCGTTTCGATCACGCCTACTACGAGGCGCGGCATATCCCGCTCGCGCTGGAGCTGCTGGGCCCGGCTGTTCGGTCCATCACCGTCGAGCGCGGCGTGGCCCCCGGCGGCCCCTGGCCCGCGCCGACCTATGTCTGCATCTGTCACATCGTGTGCACGTCTCTCCAGGCCTACCAGGACGCGGTGATGCGGCACGGGGCTCGCCTGCAGGCCGATCTGCCGAACTACAGCGACAGCCCGCCCACGATCCAGGTCGGGGAGTTGACCGGGTCTTGGCCGCAGGTGGAGAGATAGCCCGGCTGCGGCCCGCCGGACGCGTGGGTGAGTCCAAAGTCCGGCGCCCCCGCCCCCGTCACTCCGTCCGCAGCTCCAGCCCCGCGAGGTCGCCCTTCTCCCGCCATTCGGCCAGCAGCGCGTTGAACTTGTTGATCCCCGGCGTGTAGGTCTGGCCGTTCAGGCCGCCCGAGCGCTCACCGCCCTCGTTGTTGTAGTAGCCGGGCGTACACGCGTTCTGGAAATCGCGGTTCGCGATCGCCACCGAGCGGATCACCTCCACCCAGGCTTCCTCGGCCTCGGCCGTCGGCTCCACCGTCACCGCCCCGCGCGCCTTCGCCTCCTGGATGATGTAGGCGATGTGCCGGGCCTGATCGTCGAACATGGCGGTCATGTTCACCGACAGCCCGTTCTGGCCGACGCCGATGTAGAACCAGTTCGGGAAGTTGCGGCTGGAATGGCCGTGCAGGGTGCGGAACCCATCCTTGTAGTAGTCGTACAGCGACAGCCCGCCCCGGCCGTTGATGTCGAACCCGATCCGCCGCCGGAAGGCCGTCGAAATCTCGAACCCCGACGCGTAGATGATGCAGTCGACCGGATACTCGACGCCGTTGGCGACCACGCCGCTCTTCGTGATCCGCTCGACGCCCTTCGACTCGCTGACGTCGACCAGCGTCACGTTGGGCCGGTTGAAGGTGGGCAGGAACTCGTCGTTGAAGGTGGGCCGCTTGCAGAACTGGCGGTACCAGGGCTTCAGCGCCTCGGCCGCGTCCGGGTTCTTCACCACCTCGTCCACCCGCGCGCGGATCTTGTTCATCTTGGCGAAGTCGGCCAGCTCGGCCTTCTTCGCGGCCTCCTGCGGCGTCAGCTTCTCGCCGCGGGCCATGGCTGCGGCGATGCCCGAGGCCAGGTTGCGGAAGATGTCGGTCCAGCTGTCGTTGACCAGGTCCTCGGTGAACGGCCGCCCCTCGACGATGTCGGCGAAGTTGTGCCGCCGCGCCCGCTGCCAGCCCGGCTGCAGGCTCTGCGCCCAGGCCGGTTCGGTGGGCTTGTTGCCGCGAAGGTCCACCGAGCTCGGGGTGCGCTGGAAGACGTAGAGGTGCTGGGCGTACTTGCCCACGAACGGCACGCACTGGATCGCCGTGGCCCCGGTGCCGATCACCGCCACCCGCTTGTCGTTGAGGCCCGTCAGGCCGCCGGTCGTGTCGCCGCCGGTATAGCCATAGTCCCAGCGGCTGGTGTGGAAGCTGTGCCCCTCGAACGTCTCGATCCCAGGGATGCCCGGCAGCTTGGCGCGGCTGGCGGTGCCGAGCGCCATGATCACGAACCGGGCCTTCATGTCGTCGCCGCGGTTGGTCTGGATCCGCCAGCGCTTCAGGCCCTCGTCCCACGAGAGCTGGTTCACCCGCGTCTGGAAGCAGGCGACGTCGTAGAGGCCATAGGCGCGGCCGATCCGCTGGGAGTGCTCGAAGATCTCGCCGACGTACGAGTACTTCTCCTTCGGGATGTAGCCCAGCTCCTCCAGCAGGGGCAGGTAGCAGTAGCTCTCGATGTCGCACTGGGCGCCCGGATAGCGGTTCCAGTACCAGGTGCCGCCGAAGTCGCCGCCGGCCTCGATGATCCGGAAGTCGTCGACCCCCGCCTCGCGCAGCCGCGCCGCCGCCAGCAGCCCCGAAAACCCGCCCCCGATGATCGCCACCTCGACCTCGTCGGTGAGCGGGGCCCTTGTGAAGCTGGGATCGGCGTAGGGATCCTCCTCGGCATAGCGCGCGAAGCTGCCCGCCACCTCGATGTACTGCGCCTCCCCGTCCGCCCGCAGGCGCTTCTCGCGCTCCTGCCGGTACCGCTCACGCAGCGCGTCGGGGTCGAAGTCGAGGATAGGGTCCTGGGCCGAGCCGGCGTCGTCCATGGTCACGTCTCTCCCCGCTGCCTAACGCGTCCAGCAAACGGGAGCGGACCCGGCGTCAGGCAAGCGGGGGGACGGAGACGCCCTGACTGCCCCTTCACCTCCCCCACGAAGCTTTGGTTCGTGGACGACTCCATACGGCGCCTGCCGCCCGCGCATCGCCGCCCTGCCTTGGCGCCGCCCCACTCGCCCGCCTAGATGTCAGGCATGCGCACCGAAACGCCCCAGCCCATCAAGCTCGCCGAATATCGTCCGCCCGCGTACCTGGTCGACGAGGTCCATCTCACCTTCCGGCTTGAGCCCAACACCACAAGGGTGAAGGCCCGGCTGAGCGTGCGGCGCAACGGCGAGCACGCCGATCCGCTGGTCTTCAACGGCGAGCGGCTGAAGCCGATCTCTGTGGCGGTCGACGGCCGCGTGCTGACCGCCGACGAGCACACGATCGACGCCGAGTTCCTGACCATCCCGAACCTGCCCGCGGCCTTCACGCTGGAGACCGAGGTCGAGATCGACCCCGAGAACAACAAGGCCCTCGAAGGCCTCTACATGTCGGGCGGCCGCTTCTGCACCCAGTGCGAGGCCGAGGGTTTCCGCAAGATCACCTTCTGGCCGGACCGCCCGGACGTGCTGTCGAAGTTCACGGTCCGCATCGAGGCCGACCGGAAGTTCCGCCACCTGCTGGCCAACGGCAACCTGATCGAGCGGGGCGAGCTGCCGGGCGGCCGCCACTTCGCCATCTGGGAAGACCCCTTCCCCAAGCCCTGCTACCTCTTCGCGCTGGTGGCCGGCGAACTGGACGTGCTGGAAGACAAGCTGGTCACCATGAGCGGCCGCACGGTCGACCTGCGGATCTATGTCGACCCCGGCATGGCCGGCCGCGCGACCTACGCCATGGACGCGCTGAAGCGCTCGATGGTCTGGGACGAGCAGGCCTATGGCCGCGAGTACGACCTGGACCTCTTCATGATCGTGGCCGTCCGCGACTTCAATTTCGGGGCGATGGAGAACAAGGGGCTGAACGTCTTCAACTCCTCGCTCCTGCTGGCCGACCCGGCCACCGCCACCGACCTGGACTACGAGCGCATCGAGGCGGTCGTGGCGCACGAGTACTTTCACAACTGGACCGGCAACCGCATCACCTGCCGCGACTGGTTCCAGCTGTGCCTGAAGGAGGGCCTGACGGTTTTCCGCGAGCAGGGCTTCTGCGCCGACATGCGCGGACACGCCGTGGGCCGCATCAAGGCCGTAAAGGCGCTGCGGATGCGCCAGTTCGCCGAGGACCAGGGCCCGCTGGCCCACCCGGTGCGGCCGAACAGCTACATGAAGATCGACAACTTCTACACGGCGACGATCTACGAGAAGGGCTCCGAGGTCATCGGGATGCTGAAGACCCTGATCGGGCCCGACGCCTTCCGGAAGGGGATGGACCTCTACTTCGACCGCTGGGACGGCCACGCCACCACGGTCGAGGCCTTCATCCAGTGCTTCGCCGAGGCTTCGGGCCAGGACCTGTCGGACTTCTTCGCCTGGTACGAACAGGCGGGCACGCCGCGGATCACGGTGGGCGGCCGCTATGACGAGACGACCAAGACGCTGGAGCTGACCCTCACCCAGACCAACCCGCCCACCAACGGCCAGGAGACCAAGCGGCCCGTGCCGATCCCGGTAACCGTGGGCCTGCTGGACCTGGAGGGCCGCACCCTGGCCTTCGAACGCGACGGCCAGGCGGTGGACGAGACGGTGATCGTGCTCGATCAGCCCGAGATGAAGGTGACCCTGACCGGCGTCGACTCCATGCCGGTGATCTCGGCGCTGCGCGGCTTCTCGGCCCCCGTGGTCATGACCACCGACGCCGAGCCCAAGGAGCGTTACGTCCAGCTGTCCTCGGACCCCGACCTGTTCAACCGCTGGGAGGCCGGCCAGGACCTGGCCGCCGACCTGATCCTCAGCCGGGCGGCGGGCAAGCCGAACGAGGTGGGCGAGGAGCGCTATGCCGAGGCCGTCGGCCGCGCCCTGAACGACCAGGCGTCGGACGAGGCGTTCAAGGCGTTGCTGCTGAGCCTGCCGGCCGAGACCGACCTGGCCCTGCTGCGCAGTCCGGTGGACCCCGCCGCGATCCACGACGCCCGCGAGGCCCTGCGCCGACGCATCGCGCTGCACCTGCACGACGAACTGCGGCGGCTGCACACGGGCCTGCAGGACCTGGGCGAGTTCTCGCCCGACGCTGCCGGCGCGGGCCGCCGTGCGCTGCGGAACGCGGCCCTCGACCTGCTGTCGGCCACCGGCCGCCACGAGGTGGCCGATATCGCGTCGGGCCACTATCACGCCGCGCTCAACATGACCGACGCCATCGGCGGCCTGAACGCGCTGATGAACATCGGCGGCCCGGCGTTCGAGGAGGCGCTCGCCCACTTCTTCGAGAAGTTCAAGGACGAGCCGCTGGTGGTGGACAAGTGGTTCGCCCTGCAGGGCCGCGACCCCAGCGAGCTGGCCATCGGCCGCATCCTGGGGCTGACCGCCCATCCGGCCTTCGACTCCCGCAACCCCAACCGCCTGCGGGCGCTGGTCTCGTCGTTCGCCAACTTCAACCCGGCGCGGTTCCACGATCCCAGCGGGGCGGGCTACCGGTTCCTGGCCGACCAGATCATCGCCGTCGACCGCTTCAACCCGATGACCGCGGCGCGCCTCGTAGACCCTCTGGGCGGCTGGAAGCGGCTCAAACCCGAATTGGGTAGCCTGATGAAGGCCGAACTGGAGCGGATCGTCGCCGTCGAGGGACTTTCGAAGAACGTTTACGAATTGGCCACTCGCGCGCTGAACTGATGTGGCATTAGCCCACACTCACAGTGGGCCGCGGATCAGCTTAAGCTTCCGCCCCGGTTTGGAGCCGGTCGGCTGGGGGCAGTTTAGGAGCGGCGGCTTTGGCCGGACGCGGGGGGCAGACGGTGGCAGGCGTGACGCCCGAACGGCGGGCGCGACCTCGTACGCCCCTGTCGCGGCGCTATTCCCGCACCGCCCTGATCTCGGTCGTGGCGCTGTTGGCGGTGTTCGCCGGCGTGGCCGCGGTGCGGATCTTCACTTCGCAGCCCGGCCCGTTCGAGCTGGTCGCGTGGCTGCTGATTCCCGTCGCCGCCGCCGTGTCGATGGGCGCCCTGCTCTATGTCGAGATGCAGCGGGTCGAGCGCGCCCAGGCCGCCCGCAGCGATTCCGAACAGCGTTTCCGCATGGCCGTGGAGGCCGCCCGCTGCGGCATCTGGGAGTGGGATCTGGCGGCCGATCAGATCTTCATGTCCGAGGTCACCGCCTCGCTGTTCGGCTGGCGTTCGGGCGTCGTGGACGGCCAGCAGGTGCTGGAGCGGGTCGCGCCCGGCCATCGTGACGACATGCGCGAGGCGCTCTCCACCGCCGCCATCTACGGCGACTTCGATGTCAGCTTCCGCGTGCCCCCGCTGGCGGGCGCGCGGCCCGTCTGGATCGACTTCCGCGGCCGCGGCTTCGGCGAGGCGCCCGAGGGCGGCTTCGCTCGGATCATCGGCGTGGCCCTCGACGTCACCGAGGAACGTCTGGCCCAGGCCCGCGCCCAGTCCGCCGAAAGCCGCCTGCGCGACGCCATCGAAAGCACCTCCGAGGCCTTCGTCCTGTGGGACCGCAACGGCCGGCTGGTGATGTGCAACAAGAACTTCCGCAGCTACTTCCAGCTCGACCCCGAGATCCTCAAGGCCGGCGTGGGCCGCGAGCAGGTGGAACGCGCCGCGCGCCTCTCCATCCGCCAGGAGTACCCCGCCCCCGGGGGCCGCCGCGGCGTTCGCGAGGCCGAGCTGTCGGACGGTCGCTGGGTGCAGATCTCGGAACGCCCCACGGCCGAAGGCGGCCTGGTGGTCACCGCCGCCGACATCACCGTGCTGAAGACCCAGGAGGAGGCCCGCCGGATCAAGGAGGAGGAGCTCCGCCGCGCGGTCATCAACCTGGAACAGAGCCAGGAGCAGCTCAGCGAGCTGGCCCGCAAGTACGAGGCCGAGAAGATCCGCGCCGAGGCGGCCAGCCAGGCCAAGAGCGACTTCCTGGCCAACATGAGCCACGAGCTGCGCACGCCGCTGAACGCGATCAACGGCTTCTCCGAGATCATGGCCGCGGAGATGTACGGCCCCGTCGGCGACGCCCGCTACAAGGACTATGCCCGTGACATCCTGAACTCGGGCCAGCACCTGCTGGCTCTGATCAACGACATCCTCGACATGGCGAAGATCGAGGCCGGCAAGCTGACGCTGCGCTTCGAGCCCGTATGCCTGGAGGAGATCGCCGAGGACGCGATCCGCCTGGTGCGCAACCGCGCCGAGGCCTCGGGCCTGTCGCTGATCCTCGACTTCGTCGACCTGCCCGACGTCGAGGCCGACCATCGGGCGGTTAAGCAGGTGCTGCTCAACCTGCTCTCGAACGCCATCAAGTTCACGCCGCGGGGCGGCAAGATCACCGTGCGGGCCGAGCTGCGCGACGATCCCCTGGGCCAGCGCGTCCGCGTCGGCGTGCAGGACACGGGCATCGGCATCTCGGCGGCCGACCTGGAACGGCTGGCGCGACCGTTCGAGCAGGTCGAGAGCCAGCACTCCAAGACCACCCAGGGCTCGGGCCTGGGTCTCGCGCTGACCAAGTCGCTGGTGGAGATGCACGGCGGCCTGCTCGACCTGAAGAGCGCGCCCGGCCAGGGCACCCTCGCCAGCTTCGCCCTGCCGCTGCGCCAGTCGCAGCCGACAGCGTCCAGCGCCGCCGCCGCCGCGTAGCTGCGCTCAGTCTCTGCCGCGCTCCGGCCGCATGACGGGCTGGGCCAGGGCTTCCCCGAACGCCGCGCGCTGGTCCTGCGGCAGCGTCGCCACGAACGCCACGATCCGGCGGTCCATGGCCAGGCGGTTCTCGTACTCGGCCTTGCGGGCCGCTTCGAGGGCCGCCAGCGTGCTCGCCTGGTCGAAGGGCTCGGCGCCGAAGCCCCGCATGGCCTCGCGGGCCAGGCCGCGCGCCTGTCGCGTTCGGGGGCCCTGGGTCACGGCGAAGTCGCGGGCGCTCTCGCGCCACGCCTTGCGAGCCTCCGGCGGCAGCGTACGGAGCGCCGTCATCAGCGGGTTGCGCGGCCGTTCGTCCAGGCGCGCGGCGACGGGGGAAGGCGGCGCCTTGTCCTTCGCAAGGTGCGCGCCGACGAACGCGCCGCCGATGAAGACGTTCAGCGCCAGCGAGGCGAACAGCGCGCCCAGCAGCAGGGGCCGGCTCATCCGATCTCCTCGTCGAGGTCAAAGCTGAAGTCGTCGTCGGCCGCGGCGACGACGGGGTCGGGATCGCCCGCATCGCTCGCCGGCAGGCTCAGCACCGCGCCCATCACCACCCCGGCGGCACACGCCGCGGCCAGGCCCGCGCCCATTCCGACGGGCAGCAGCCAGCCCATCCAGCGGGGCGGAGCAGGTGGAACCGGGACCAGGGGAGCCGCCGCCGCGATCCGATCGACGAGGCCCGCGGACGCATGCGGCGACGCATACGTCGCCAGCGCCGCGTCAAGCTCGCCGGCGCGGGACAGGATGGTCTCCGCCCACGCCGGCTCTGCCGCCATAACGGCGGCGGCGGCCTCGCGGTCGGCCTCCGGCCAGCGGGCGACATCGCCGCCGTAGGCCTCCGCGAGGGTCTCGAAGCGCTTCGGAGTCATGCCGTCCTCATGCGTCCTTCAGATCGATCAGCGCCGCCCGCAGCGCGCGCCGCCCGCGGCCCAGCAGGCTCTCCAGCGCCTCGACGCTCACCCCCATAATGGCGGCGGCCTCGATGTTGCCGAGCTCCTGGTAGTGGCAGAGCACGATCGCCTCGCGCTGCCGGTCGGGCAGCGCCTGCATCGCGCGCGACACCCGCCGCCCCGTGTCCAACGCCTGGAGGCCGCGATCGGGCGCCGGGCCCTCGTCGGCCTGGTCGGGCGGCTGGGCGTAGCTGGTCTCGCGTCGGCGTCGCAGGCGGTCGTAGCAGAGGTTCAGCGCCACCCGGTGCAGCCAGGTGTCGAACCGCGCCGCCCCGGGCCGCCATTTCGGCGCCTGCTTCCAGATGCGCAGGAACGCTTCCTGGGCGACGTCCTCGGCCTCGGCCCTGTCGCCCAGCATCCGGCCCGCCAGCGACAGCAGCCGCGGCAGCTTGCGCGCGATCAGGGCGCGCGAGGCGGCCGGGTCGCCCCCGGCCACCCGCGACAGCAGTTCGTCGTCGGGATCGCCCAACCCTGACCTCGCCGCTCGGGCTGTATCTAGGCGCCGCCCGGTCCACGCATCCGCTGCCGCATCATGAGCAGCTCGCCCTTGGAGAGCCAGCCGTCCTTGTTGGTGTCGGCCATGTCGAACCGGCGCTGGGTCATGGCGCCCATCTCGGCCTTGGTGACCGCGCCGTCCTTGTTAGCGTCAAGGCGCATCAGCATGCCGCCGCCCGGCCCCCCGGGACCGCCACGGCCGGCGGCCTCGGCGCGCTTCGAGGCGGCGTCCATCTCGACCTGGGTGATCTTGCCGTCGCTGTTGGCGTCCATGCGGGCGAACATCCGGGTCTGGCGTTCCGCCTGCGAAGCCTTGAACTCGGCCAGGGTGACCTTGCCGTCGCGGTCGGTGTCGGGGTTCGGCGGCTCGCGGCCCGGCCCGGGCTGGGCCTGCGCGAGCGTGGCGGTCGCAGCGAACGCGGCGGCGAGAAGGATGCGTTTCATGTGTCCTCGGACGTCAGGGTCTAGCCCACCCGGAGAGTTGTACGCGCATGGCGCGGGAGTCCGTCGCCGGACGACGTGCGCGCCGCAAGCGCAGTCGTTCTTGGCCACGAACCACACGAACCCGATCGACCCTCGAGGCCCCGGGCGGATGAGGCTCTTTTCGTGGGGTTCGTGGTTCAACTCCAACGGCGCGAACGCGCTGTCGCCGCCCGACAGCTCGCGTCAGGCCTTCACGACCTCGAGGTAGGCTTTTCGCGCCGCCGTGCGGGCCTCGGCCAGGCGTTTTTCCAGGGCCTTGAAGGTCTTCACGCCGCCTGCGCGGGACAGCAGCGCCTGGAAGGCCTTGGGCTCCGAGGCGGGATCGGGGTCGCTGCCCAGGGCGACTTTCAGGAGCTGGGTCAGGTCCTGCTGTAGGCGCCACGCGTCGGACAGCGCCGCCACCGCGTCGGCGGGCGCCAGGTCGGCCGCCGCCAGCGCCGCAAGCGCCGCCGCCGTGTTCGCCCGCAACGGCCCGCCGTCGGCGGCGTGGGCCAGCTGCAGGAACTGGGCGGCGAATTCGATGTCGACCAGTCCGCCCGGCGAGAGCTTGAGGTCCCACGGCCCTTTCGGGGGCCGTTCGTCCTCGAGCAGCTGGCGCATCTCGCGCACGTCGGCGGCGGTCTTGCGGCGGTCGCGTGGCCGGCGCAGCGCGGCCTCGATCGCGCCCTGGGCGTCGGCCGTGAATGCCTCGGAGGTCGACCACACGACCCGCGCCCGGGTCAGCGCCAGGAGCTCCCAGGTTTCCGCCTCGCCCTCGTAGTAGTGGCCGAACGCCGCAAAGCTCACCGCCACCGGCCCCTTGGTGCCCGACGGCCGCAGCTGCATGTCCACCTCGTAGAGCTGGCCCTCGGCGGTGGGCGAGGACAGCGCCGCGATCAGCCGTTGGGTGAACCGGCCGTAGTAGGTCGAGGCGTCCCAGCCCTTCAGCTCCGACACGGCCGTGGGGTCGGCGGCGCGGTACAACGTCATCAGGTCCAGGTCCGAGCCGGCGCTCATCTCGCGCGACCCGCACTTGCCCAGCGCCACCACCGCCACATCGCCCCTGAACGCGCCGCCCATCCGTTCTGCCTCGGCCAGGGCGGCGGGCGCCAGGGCCTCGATGCAAAGGTCGGCCAGGTCGGCGAAGTCGCGCCCCGCCATCTCGGCGGTGGCCGAGCCGCTCATCACCTGCACGCCGACCCGGAACGCCTGCTCACGGTGGATGCGCCGCACCTCGTCCATGGCGCCCTCGAAGCCCCCGGCGCGGGCGACCCGGCGGGCGATGTCGGCGCGCTCGGCCGCGACGTCGATCTCCTCGAAGAAGTCGGGATCGACCATGGCGTCGATCGCCGCTGGCCGCCGTCCCAGCGTGGCCGCCAGCCGCGGCGCGAAGGCCAGCACCTGGACCACCAGCTCGAACAGCTTGGGCTGCGACAGGAACAGCGACTGCAGCTGCACCCCGGTGGAGAGGCCGCCGAAGAAATCGCAGAACCGGTTGAAGGCGGGGTCCGGCGCGCCGGTGCTCTGCGCGGCCTCCAGCAGCCGCGGCGCCAGGCGGGTGAACAGCTCCCGACCCCGCTCGGTGCGGGTGGCGGCCACGTGTCCATGGTGCCAGCTGCGGATGGTCTGCGAGACCTGCTGCGGGTTCGAGAAGCCCATGCGCTTCAGGGTCGCCAGGGTCTCGGGGTCGTCGTCGACGCCGGTGAACACCAGGCTGCCGAAACGCGACGACAGCTGCTCCTCCTCGGCGAAGAGCTCGCCGTAGCGGGCGTTGACCGTCTTGAGCGTGCGGGTGATCTCGGCGTCGAAGCTGCGCAGCGGCGCATCGCCCGACAGCGCAGCGACCCGCCTGCGATCGGTGTCGGACTCCGGGAGTTTGTGGGTTTGCTCGTCGTCCAGCATCTGGATGCGATGCTCGACGGCGCGCAGGCGGTCGTAGGCCGCCGTCAAATCGTCCCGCGCGCCGGCGCTCACGTGGCCGGCCGCACTGAGGGCCGCCAGCGCGTCCAGGGTCCGCGGGCTGCGCAGGTCGGGATGGCGGCCGCCCAGGATGAGCTGCTGGGTCTGTACATAGAACTCGATCTCGCGGATGCCGCCCCGGCCCAGCTTCAGGTCGACGCCCTTGGCCGAGACGCGCTCGTCTACCTTGTGGGCGTGGATCTGGCGCTTGATCGAATGGATGTCCGCGATGGCCGCGAAGTCGAGGTTCTTGCGCCAGATGTAGGGGATCAGCTCGCCCAGGAACGCCGCGGCGGCCGTGCGGTCGCCGGCGCAGGCGCGGGCCTTAATGAACGCGGCGCGCTCCCAGTTCTGGCCGACGGTTTCATAGTACTCGAGCGCCGCGGGCACCGGAACGGCCGGCGGAGTCGACGACGGGTCGGGCCGCAGCCGCAGGTCCATGCGGAAGACGTAGCCATCGGGCGTCTTGGCCTGCATCAGCTCGGATACGCGGTGGGTCAGGCGCACGGCGAAGGCCTGGATCTCGACGCCCTCGGCCAGAACCGTCGCCATGATCTCGGGATCGAAGAAGACCGAGACGTCGATGTCGCTGGAGTAGTTGAGCTCGAACGCCCCCTGCTTGCCCATGGCGATGCAGAACCAGCCCGGGACCGGACCCGCCTCGCCCTCGCCCAGACGGGTGAGCCGCCCGGCGTCCAGCTCGCCCCGCGCGGCCGATTCCAGCGACGCGGCGACGGCGGCGTCGGCGAAATGGGTCAGCGCGCCGGTCACCTGATCCAGGCCCCACACGCCTCCCAGGTCGCAGAGCGCCGTCAGCAGGTGCAGCTCCTGCTTCAGCAGGCGGAGCGGCGCCGCAGCCGCATCGGGCGTCAGCGCAGCCACCTGGGCGGTGCGCGCGAGGATCGACGCCAGTCGCGTCTCAGGATCGTCGGCGAGCAGCGCCGCCAGCCGCGGCGGATCCCGCCGCGCCAGACTGGCCAGGTAGGGCGAAGCGCCGAACACGGGGGCCAGCGCCGGCCAGGCGGTTTCCAGTTCGGGGGTCCAAACCCGGTCGGCCACGATCTCGCGCGCCCGCTCGGCGGCCTTGGCGTCGAGCACAGGCCCGCACGGCCTCAGGCGGCCGGCAAGGCGTTGCGTTCCGGAACCCTCGGGACTCATGCCACGCATCTATCCAGACGTCGGAGGGTCGCCGCAATGAACCGCCTCATCACGCTGCCGCAACTGGCCGCCGGAAACGACCTTGCGTTCCTGGCCATGCGGATCGCGGTGGGGTCGTTCCTGGTGTGGGGCGTCTGGGACAACATCACCTCGGCCCAGCACATGGCGACGTTCGTGTCGTTCCTGCGCCAGTCCGGATTTCCGGCCCCCGAACTGCTAGCGCCCTTCGACGTCTGGGTGCAGTTCGGCATCGGCGTGTCGTTCGTGCTGGGGCTCGCGACGCGATGGGCGGGACTGCTATGCGCCGTGAACTTCGTGGTCGCCATCGTCATGGTGGACCATGTGCAGGGGTGGCGCGGATCGTTCGGGTCGATGTGCCTGGTGATGATCGGGGTGGTGCTCGCAACCCACGGCCCGGGGCGGTATGCGCTGGATGCGCGGCTGTCGGCTCGCACCTGATGGGCTAAGGCCGCGGCAGGATGAACGCCACGCGCAGGCCGGGGCCCATGTCGCCCACCTTGCCGGGGCCTTCGGACAGCTCAAGCCGGCCGCCGTGCGCCTCGGCGATGGCGGCCACCAGCGACAGGCCCAGGCCGGCCCCCGGCTGGCTGCGGTCCTTCTCCAGGCGCACGAAGCGCTGGATTACGCGTTCACGGTCTTCCTCGGGCACGCCCGGTCCGGTGTCGGTGATCGAGTACTCCACCTCGCCCGACGAACGGCGGCGGCAGCGCAGCATGATGGCGCCGCCGGGGGGCGTGTACTTGATGGCGTTGTCCAGCAGGTTGGCCAGCGCCTGGGCCAGGAATTCGCGGTTGCCGCGGATGGTCAGGTCCCGGGCCAGCTCGGCCGAGAACTCGATGTCCTTCTCCTCGCAGAACGCCTCGTACAGCTCGGCGATGTCGGCCCCCAGATCGGCGGGATCGAAGATCACGGGGTCTGGCGCCGCGCCGGCGGCCTGCAGGCGGGCAATCGAGAGCACGGCGCCGAAGGTCTTCAGCACCCCGTCGGTGTCGTCCAGGGCCTGGGCCAGGGCCTCGGTCGCGTCGCCCTTGCCGGCCTCAACGTCGATGTAGGCGGTTTCCAGCCGCGCCCGCAGGCGGGTGAGCGGCGAGCGCAGGTCGTGGGCGATGGCGTCGCCCGCGTGCTTGTGGCCCTGCATCGACCGCTCAAGCCGGTCCAGCATGTCGTTGACGCCCTGGGCCAGCTCGTCGAACTCGTCGCGGGCGCCGCGGACCCGGGCGCGGACGCCCTGCTCGCCGTTGCGCACCCGCTCGACCACGTCGATCAGGTTGACCATCGTTCGCGAGACGTTGCGGCTGACCAGCACGCCGCCGGCCAGGCCCAGCAGCACGACCAGCGCCGCCGAGGCCCAGAGCGCGCGCACCACCCGAGCCACATAGGCCTCGTCGTCGCCGGCGTCGGCGCCGACGAACAGGATCTCGCCGTGCTGCAGCTGCTGTTGCAGGCCGCGGGCCGGGTGCTTCACGGCGCGGCCCTGCGGGTCGACGTCGGTCACCTGGAACGTCGCCCACGCCGGCTGCCCGGTGAAGTCCTCGACCGGGCTCTCCTCGATCGAACCCGAGATGCGCCGGTTGTCCTTGGTGAGCAGCAGGTAGAGGAACGGCTTCTCGCTGGCCGCCCGTTCGATCAGCGACTGGTTGACGGCGTCGACGCCGGCCCGGTCGTAGATGTCGACCAGCGAGCGCATTTCGCGCCGGATCTCCTGGTCGGTGCGCCGCGTCGCCTCGCCGGCGGTGGCCACGTAGATGTAGGCCAGGAACGCCGAAGCCGCGCTCGCGAACAGCGCCAGGAACAGCAGCGTGAGCCGGAACGGCGTCGTCCGGAAGATGCGAGGGAGTTTCACGGCCATCGGCGTATCCTCACCTTCCCCGCGAAGCGGCGGGAGGTAGGAGTGGTCTAGGCATCCAATCGGTAGCCCGCGCCGCGGACGGTCTGCAGCATGGGCCGGTCGAAGCCCTTGTCGATCTTGGAGCGCAGGCGGCTGATGTGCACGTCGATGACGTTCGTCTGCGGGTCGAAGTGGTAGTGCCAGACCTTCTCCAGCAGCATCGTGCGCGTCACCGACTGGCCGGCGTGGCGCATCATGAATTCCAGCAGCTGGAACTCGCGGGGCTGCAGGTCGATCTCCTTGCCCTGGCGGTGAACGGTGCGGGCGATGAGGTCCATCTCCAGCTCGCCCACCTTCAGCAGGGTCTGGACCGAGCCGGTCTCGCGACGGCGCGCCAGGGCCTCGATCCGGGCGATCAGTTCGGGGAAGGCGTAGGGCTTGACCAAGTAGTCGTCGCCGCCGGCCTGCAGGCCGTCCACGCGGTCCGAGACCTCGCCCAGCGCCGACAGGAACAGCACCGGCGTGCGGTCGCCCTCGCGGCGAAGGGTCTCCGCCAGCTGGACGCCATTCATCTTGGGCATCATGCGGTCGACGACCATGACGTCGAATTCGCCCCCGCGGGCGGCGGCCAGGCCTTCCTCGCCGTCAGCCCCGCGGGTGATGTCATGACCGGCCTCGGTCAGGCCACGCGCCATGGCCTCGGCCGCTTCCAGGTCGTCTTCGACGATCAGGATCCGCATGTGATTCCCCAGCCAGTCAGGACAGGGAAACTAGCCTGAAACCTTGATCGGCAGGAAGGCGGTGCGGCCGTTGCGGTAGACGCCCACCAGCACGCTGGTGCGGCCGGCCTTCTTGGCCGCGTCGACGACGGCGGCGAAGTCAGTCGGCGCCGCCACCGCCCGGCCGTTGGCCAGGGTGATCACATCGCCGCGACGCAGGCCCTTCGCCCCGGCGTCCGACGCCTGGTCCACGCTTTCCACCAGGGCGCCCCGCACGTCGGCCGGCAGGTTCAGACGATTGCGGGCGGGCTCATCCAGCGGGCCCAGCGACATGCCGAGCACCGGGGCCCGCGCACTGGGAGCCGCGCCCGGGACCGCGCCGCCGCGACCGGGGCCGGTGTTGTCGTTCGAGGCCAGCTCGCGTTCCGACGGCCGCACGCCGGAGCGCACTTCCACCATGCGGCGCTTGCCGTCGCGGATCACGTCCAGCTTCAGCACGTCGCCGGCCCGCACGCGCGCCACCTGGCGGGTGAGATCGGACGAGCTCTTCACCGCGACGCCGTTCACCGCGATCACCACGTCGCCCACCAGCACGCCGGCCCGCGATGACGGACCGCCCGGCGAGATGTCGGCGACGATGGCGCCCTTCTGGTCGCCCAGGCCCTGAGCCTCGGCCATTTCGGCCGAGAAGTTCTGGATGGTGGCGCCGATGTAGCCGCGCTCGATCTTGCCGCCGTTGATCAGTTGCCGCGTGACGCCCTCGGCCACTTCCGACGGGATGGCGAAGCCGATGCCGACCGAGCCGCCCGAGGGCGAGAAAATCGCGGTGTTCACGCCGATGACGCGGCCGTAGACGTCGAACGTCGGGCCGCCCGAGTTGCCCCGGTTGATGGGCGCGTCGATCTGGATGTAGTCGACGAAGGTCTCGCCGATGTCACGGCCGTAGGCCGAGACGATGCCCGCCGTGGCGGTGCCGCCCAGGCCGAAGGGGTTGCCGACGGTGATGACCCAGTCACCCACGCGCGGCTTGCCGGCGTTCTCGAAGTTCACGAACGGGAACGGGCCCTTGCGGCCCTTCACGCGGATGACCGCCAGGTCGGTGGCCTCGTCGCGGCCCACGATCTCGGCGTCGAGCTCCGTCTCGTCCTTGAGCACGACCTTGATGGTCTCGGCGTTCTCGACGACGTGGTTGTTGGTCACGATGTAGCCGTCGGCCGAGATGAAGAAGCCCGAGCCCGAGGACTGTTGCGGCGGCAGCCGCGGCTGGCCGCGTTCGGTGCGACCGTCGCCGTCGTCGTCACCACCGTCGCCGTCCTGGCCACCCTGCGGGTTCCGCGGGATCAGGAACGGCAGGCCGGGGATGCGCTGCAGCGCGCTGGGATCGGCGCGGCTGGTAACATTGATCGACACCACCGCCGGCGAGACGCGGTCGAAGATGTCGGCGAAGGACATGGGCGCGCCGGGGGGCGGCGCGAAGATGGGGGTGGTGGAGGCCTTGATGAGGCCAACCTGCTGGCCTTGTTCGGCATGCGCGGACGGGAGGCGCATCCCTGCGCCCGCCACGGCCGCCGCCATGACGCCGGCGCCGGCGACGGCGCCCAGAATGTAACCGGTCTTCTTGGTCGTCATCAGTCTTCGTTTCCCTGCACGCGTCTCGGGGGACCTGTCCGCGCGCGCTCACTCACAACCTAGGTCGGATGCACCGAAGTGCAACGCCCCTCAAGTTACGTTTAGGTCACCGTGGCCATGCTTCGCGTCCAATATGGGGCGGGATCGTGTCAGGAGGCGTCGTCGTCCATCAAAGCGGCGATCCGCCTTTCCTCCACCGCGTCCAGCTCGGCGTCGAGCGCCCGCTTGCGCAGCCGCGCGAACAGCAACGCGATCCCGGCGGCGGCGACCAGGAACGGTCCCAGCCACAGCGCCATGTTGCCGGCCGAGAAGCTGGGGCGCAGCAGCACGAACTCGCCGTAGCGGTCGGTCAGGAAGCTCTTGATCTCGGACTCGGATTTCCCCGCCTTGACCTGGTCGCGGACGATGCGCCGCAGGTCCTGCGCCAGCTCGGCCTCGCTGTCGTCGATCGACTCGTTCTGGCAGACGAGGCAGCGGACGTCGCGGAAGATCTCGCGGGCCGCGGCCTCCTGCCGGGGATCGGGCAGGCGCTCGGCCGGATCCGACGCCGCGGCGATGCACGCCGCGCCCGCCACCGCGATCAGCAGCGCGCGGAGCTTCACGCCGCCTGCTCCCGCCGTCGGCCGACGCCGAGGCGCAACCGGCGGTCCGAGAGCGAGACCAGCCCGCCCAGGCCCATCAGCACGGGTCCCACGAAGATCAGGCTGGCCCAGGGGTTCCAATAAGCGCGCACGAGGTAGGTTCCGCCCTCCCGTCGCTCGCCCAGCACCACATAGATGTGGCTGAGACCCTGATAGCAGAGCCCCACTTCCGAGGTGGTCTGGCCGCCGGCGATGTACAGCCGCCGTTCTGGCTGGACCCGGCATATGGTCTGGCCCGCGCGGGTCACCGTCAGCGCGCCCCGGTCAGCGTCGTAGTTCGGGCCCTCGACGGGGCGCACGTCGTCCAGGCGCACCGAGTAGGCGCCCACCTCGACCCCGCCGCCGATCGGCACCGCCTCGGCGGCCTCGACCTTCCAGGTCACCTCGAACACAGCGCCCAGGACGAAGACGCCCAGGCCCAGATGCGCGAGCGTCATGCCCCAGGCGCCGCGGGGCAGGCCCGAGAGCCGACGCAGGCTCTCGCCGGCGGGCGCGCGGAAGGCCCGCGTGCGTTCGACCAGTTCAGCCAGGGCGCCGGCGATCAGCCAGGCGCCGAGCGCCACCCCGGCTGCGCCGAAGGCCTTCTTGGGACTGACCAGGGCGATGGTCAGCAGGCCCGCGCCGCCTGCGATCAGGAGGGCGACCCACAGTCGCTGGATCAGGCCCTGGGCGTCGCCCCGCTTCCACGCCAGCAGCGGCCCGGCCGGGACCAGCACCAGGAGCGCCACCATCAGCGGCGTGAAGGTCAGGTTGAAGTAGGGCGGCCCCACCGAGATCGCCTCGCCGGTCATCGCCTCACGGATCAGCGGGTACAGTGTGCCCAGCAGCACCGTGGCCGTCGCGGCCGCAAGCAGGATGTTGTTCATCACCAGCGCGCTTTCGCGGCTGATCGGCGCGAACATCCCGCCCTGGCTGAGCGTCGGCGCCCGCCAGGCGAAGAGCGTGAAGCCGATGCCCGCCGTCACCCCCAGGATGATCAGGAGCAGCACGCCGCGGGTCGGATCGACGGCGAAGGCGTGGACCGACGTCAGCACGCCCGAGCGCACCAGGAACGCGCCCAGCATCGAGAAGCTGAAGGCCGCGAGCGCCAGGAACACCGTCCAGCCGGCTAGAGCCCCTCGCTTCTCGGTCACGATGGACGAGTGCAGCAGCGCCGTGGTGATCAGCCAGGGCATGAAGCTGGCGTTCTCCACCGGATCCCAGAACCACCAGCCGCCCCAGCCCAGCTCGTAGTACGCCCAGAAAGACCCCAGGGTGATGCCGACAGTCAGCATGCTCCAGGCGGCGAGCGTCCAGGGCCGGACCCAGCGCGACCAGGCGGCGTCCACCCGGCCTTCGATCAGGGCGGCGACCGCCAGCGAGAATACGACCGAGAGGCCGACATAGCCCGCGTAGAGGAAGGGCGGATGGACGGCGAGCGCCGGGTCCTGCAGCAGCGGGTTCAGCGAGCGGCCCTCGGCCGGAACCTGCGCCAGCCGCATCAGCGGGTTCGAGGCGAAGACGGTGTAGGCCAGGAATACGGTCCCCAGCACCCCCTGCGTCGCCACGGCCAGCGACCGCAGGCCCCGCGGCAGGTCACGGCCCAGGCCCGCCACCGCCGCGCCGAAGCCGGTCAGCGCCAGGCACCACAGCAGCATCGAGCCCTCGTGGCTGCCCCACGTCCCGGCGACGCGGTAGAGCAGCGGCTTGGCCGAATGCGAGTTGGCCGCCACGTTCGCCACCGAGAAATCCGAGACGATGAAGGCGTGCATGAGGGCCGCGAAGGCGACGGCCACGGCGGCGAACGCGCCGAGCGCCGCGCCTTCGCCGGCCCCGGCGAGCGCCGCCGAGCGGCGCAGGCGGGCGGCCGCCGAGAGCGCCACCTGGGCGATCGAAAGCGCCAGCGCCAGGACAAGCGCGAAGGCGCCGATCTCAGAGATCATGTGCCGCTCTTGCCGGGCGTTCCGTACGCGGGCGGCGGCGCGCCGTCGCCGCGCCACTCGCCCTGTTCCTTCAGGGCGTCGGCGACTTCCTTGGGCATGTAGGTCTCGTCGTGCTTGGCAAGCACGCGCTTGGCCTCGAAGATCCCGTCATGGCGATAGGCGCCCTCGGCGATGATCCCCTGACCCTCGCGGAACAGATCGGGCAGGTCGCCCTGGAAGACCACGCGGTCGGCAGCGATCTGGTCCTGGACCGTGAATTCGACGCGGCCGTCCGGGTGCTTGAGCACCGAGCCCGCCTTGACCAGCCCGCCCAACTGGATCGCCCGGCCCGGCGCGGGCTTGGCCTCAGCCGCCTGCGAGGGCGTGTAGAACAGCGAGATCGAGTCTCGCATCCCCCACAGGGTCAGGCCCACGGCCACGGCGACCACCGGGGCGATCACCGACAGCAGCAGCAGGCGGGTCCGCGCCTTGCGGGATTTCGGCAGGAAACTCATTGCATCTGTTCCGCGCGAGCGGCCTCATCCAACTGTTGCACCACCTGCGGCTGGCCTGCGTAGCGCGCCCGTGCGCTGGCGTAGGCTTCGTCGCGTTTCGCAGTATCACCCAGGACGGCGTAGGCGCGAACCAGGCGCACCCAACCTTCCGGATTGTCGGGATTGGTCTTTAGCTTGCCGGCGAGGCTCGCGACCATGCTCTGGATCAACGCCTGCTGGGCCGGATCGCGCTCCGGCTCGGGTTCGCCCCGGATGCGCGCGATCGAAGCCTCGACGGCGCCGCGGCGATCGTCGGCGGCCGGCATGTCGGCCAGCAGCGCCTGAAGCTCGGCCACCGCCTCGTCCTTGCGTCCCGCGTCGGCCTTGGCCTGCGCCAGGAAGAACCGGGCGCTGGGATTGCCGGGCTGCAGCGCCGCGAGACGCCGGAACGCGGCGGCGGCGTTGGTGTCCACCTTGCCCCCGGCCGCCACGATCTCGGCCTCGCCCAGCATCTGCCAGATCTCGGGCCGCTGAGGCGCCAGCTCGCTGGCCTTGCGCAGGGCGCGCACGGCGCCCAGCGGGTTCTGCGCCGCGCCCTCCACCATGCCCAGCAGGCGGAAGCCCTCGGCGTCGCGCGGCCTTTCACCGGTCACCTGCCGCAGGACCGCCGCCGCCTGCGGCGGGGTCAGCTGCATCAGGTCGCCGGCCCGCCAGGCCGCCAGCCGCTGCGCGTAGGGCTGATCGGGGACCCCCGGCGAACCCAGCTTGAGGTAGAGGCCCAGCGCGAGAGCCGGCGCCGCGGCCACCGCCAGCAGCACCGCGCCGCGCGCCTTCGTATCGGCGGTCCAGGGCTGGGCGGGCGCATCGGTGGCCGACAGCAGCCGCCGCGCCGCTTCGGCGTGCGCGCTCTTGCGTTCGGGCTCGCCCATCAGGCCGCGCTCGGCCAGCTCGTCGATCTCGCCCAGCTGGCGACGATACAGCGCCTGCGCCGGATCGGCGTCGGACGCGCTGGTCGCTGCGCCCGCGGCGCGCATCAGGATCAACCCTGCCGCCGCCGCGGCGAGAACGCCGGCCAAAGCCCAGAAGAGGAACATGGCTAGCGCGTTTATCGGAAAGCGGTGGCGTAAGCGAGGCGTCGTGCAGCCGCGGCGTCAATGAACCGAACCTGACCGCGCGAGTTCAGACCGGGTTCAGTCCGCACGGCGCTCCATGGCGGCCGGCGGGGACATGAGTATCGAGGAGTCGTCATGAAACGCTTTCTGTATGCCGCCGTCGCTCTGGCCACCGTGACGGCGCCGGTCGCAGCCGCGGCCCAGCCCCACGGCAATGCCTACGGTCACGAGCGTCGCGAGGATCGCCGCGAGCTGCGCGAGGATCGCCGTGAATACCGCGAGGACCGACGTGACGCCGCCCGCGATGGCCGCATCACGCCGCGCGAAGCGCGCGAGCTGGAGCGCGACCGCCGCGAGGTCCGCGAGAGCCGGCGCGAACTTCGTTATAACCGGGCGCGCGCCGACACTTGGCGTGACCGGGCCGAATGGCGCGACTACCGCGGCGCGCGTCGCGGTCAGTGGTACGCGCCCGGCTACGGCTACCGGCCCTACTATTCGCAGGGCTATAGCTACCGCCCGGGCCGCTATGTGCCGGTCGCCTATCGCGGCTATTATGTGCAGGACCCGTACTACTACGGCCTGCGGGCCCCGCCCCGCGGTCACCGCTGGGTCTATGCGGACGGCAACTTCGTCCTGATGGCGTTGGCCACCGGCCTGATCGCGAGCGTCGTCGCGAACGGCTACTAGCGTCTAGTGCAGGGTCGCGGCCGACTTGATGTTGGTCGCGGCGCCGCGCGGGATCGACAGCACCAGCGCCGATCCCGTCGCGTCGGCGCGCAGCGCCACCGCAGCGCCCAGCTGCTCGGTCATCGCGCGCAGCAGATAGCCGTTGGTCACCGAGACCAGCGCACCCCCGTCGCCGTCGCTACCCTGAAAGATCGCCACTTCCGTCCGCTGGCCCCGGGCATCCAGGCGCAGTCTGAACGTGCCGCCCACGCCGGCGTCGAACAGCGCCGACAGACATTCGGCCAGAGCCACGCCCAGCGATGTGGCCTCTTCCACATTCAGCGACAAACCCGAGGGGTCGATCAACACCCGATCCGTGGGCTCATTGCGCGCCGCGCAGACGGCGCGGGCCAGGGCCGCGGCGAAGTCGTCAAAGGCCACCGCCTCGTCGCCCCGCCCGCCCAGTTCGCGATGAACACGGCTGATCAGCAGCGAACGTTCCATGGCCCGCTTGAGGCTGTCGGCCACCTGGGGTTCGGGTTCGCCCTTGGCCTGCAGCGCCAGCACGCCGGCGACCAGCCGCATATGATGGCTCATCCGCTCGTTCAGCTCACGGAACAGGCCCGCGTGACTGTCGGCGACGGCCTGCGCCCGGCCCAGTTCGCGCGACACCGTCCGCAGAGCTCCGGTCAGGCCGGTGATCAGTCCGATGATCACGGTGCAGGTGACCGCGAAGAACACGAGGCCCGCGAAGACATCGGGCCCCGTCTTCCAGTCGAAGGCGGGCTCGACGAAGACCCAGTACGCGAGGGCCGCTGAGGCTGTCGCCGCCGCAATCCCCGGCCAGCGGCCGAATGCGTATGCGGCCAGGATGACCGCGGGATAGAAGGCGGAATAGGCCAGACTGCCGCCCAGCGCGCCCTGCATGGGAAGGCGGATGAGAAATGCGCAGGCGACGAGACCGGCCGTCGCCCCCCACGGGAGCGCCGCCCGGCCACGCGGGCCCAGACGCTCGGAAACCCAGGAGAACATGTGACCGGGTCTAGCACAGGCCGCCGGGCCGTGCTTCACGATCCAGCAACAAGGTGCGGAATGAACGATCGCGACGTCTACCTGAAGCTGGCGGCCGTGGCCGAAGAGCTGATGAAGCTGGCCGACGAGGCCGAGACCTTTGTCGGCGAGACAGCGCTCAAGCACGCGGCGACCACCGTCGCAGGCACCGCGCAGGCGGTTTATGAACATGCGCTGGGCGGTGAAAGCCACTGACCGGAGCCGACCGGCGCCATCGCTGGCGCTGGCGGACTTCGGCCGCTAGCTTCGCCGCCATGAAGCTCGCCCCCCTGTCATCCGTCCTGCTTGCGTCCGTCCTTGCCGCGTCCCCCGTCCTGGCGCAGCCGGCCGATCTCGTGGTGTGGGGCGGCCCCGTCTACACCAACGCCACGCCCGCCACCGCCGAGGCCGTAGCGGTGAAGGATGGCAGGATCATCTTCGTGGGCTCGCGCGCGGCGGCCCAGGCGCACCTCGACAAGGCCACGACGGTCTTGGACCTGAAGGGCGCGGCGCTCTTTCCTGGGTTCACCGACAGCCACGCGCACCTGCGCGGCATCGGCGAGCGCGAGCTGCAGCTGAACCTCGAGGGTTCGAAGTCGGCCGCCGAGGTCGTGGCGCGACTGAAGGCCTATCTGGAGGCGCGCAGGCCGGCGGGCGTGGTGTTCGGCCGCGGCTGGATCGAGACCGGCTGGCCCGAGGGCCGCTTCCTCGAGCGCGGCGACCTCGACGCCGTGGCGCCCGACCAACCGGTTCTGCTGGGCCGCGCCGACGGCCATGCGATCGTGGCCAACTCGGCGGCTCTGAAAGCCGCTGGAATCGACGAGGCGACCAAGGCGCCCGCGGGCGGCGAGATCCTCAGGGACAGGGCCGGCAAGCCCACGGGCATGCTGGTCGACAACGCCATGGCGCTGGTCCGCAGGCTTCAGACCGCGCCCACCGAAGCCGACCGTCGCGCCGCGTTCGACGCCGCGTTCAAGGTCGAGGCCGCCTACGGCTGGACCGGCGTCCATTCGATGAGCGTGGCCTGGGACGACGTGCGGCTGCTGGAGACCCTGAACGCCGAGGGAAAGACGCCGCTGCGAGTCTACAACGCGGTCGATGTGGGCCAGGCCGGCCCGCTGCTGGCGGAGGGCCCGCGCAAAACCGGGGACGGCCTCGTCGTGACCCGCGCCATCAAGATGTACACCGACGGGGCCCTGGGCTCGCGCGGGGCGGCCCTGTTCGAACCCTATTCCGACGCCCCCGGCACGACGGGCCTGATCCTGACCCCGCCCGAGCGCATGCGCGAGGCGATGGTCAGGGCCAAGGCGGCGGGGATCCAGGTGGCGGCCCACGCCATCGGCGACCGCGGCAACGCCAGCGTGCTCGACCTGATGGCCGAACAGAAGCCCGACGGCCTGCGCTGGCGGATCGAGCATGCCCAGGTGGTGCGCCCCGCAGACCTGCCACGCTTCCGCGCGCTCGGGGTCCTCGCTTCGATGCAGCCCAGCCACGCGATCGGCGACCTGCACTTCGCCCCCGCTCGCCTGGGCGACCAACGCCTGGACGGCGCCTATGCCTGGGAGACGCTGATCAGGTCGGGCGCCGTGGTCGCCGGCGGCTCGGACGCGCCGGTCGAGCGCGGCGATCCGCTGATCGAGTTCTACGCTGCGGTGGCCCGCAAGGACCTCGCCGGCTTCTCGGCCCCGAACTGGCGGCCGCAGGAGGCGCTGAGCCGGGCCGAGGCGCTGAAGCTCTTCACCTCCAACGCCGCCTACGCCCGCTTCTCCGAGGGGGAACTGGGCACGATCCAGGTGGGGCGGATCGCCGATCTTTCGGGGTTCTCGGTCGACCTGATGACGGCGCCGGAAGCGGCGATCCCCAAGGGCCACGCTGTGCTCACGGTCGTGGGCGGCAAGGTGGTCTACCGCAAGCCGTAGCTGAGCCCATCGCGCTGCGGCGGGCGACATCGGGAACGTGCGACGCGTCCGCGGGTTTGGGCTCCACCCCGAAACCGCGGAGACATCGCATGAGCCATCAGCTGACCAACGACGAAGTCCAGGAGCGCCTGTGGAAGGCGGTGGACGATCACCACACCGGCATGTTGGGCCTGACCCACGACAGCCATCACTTCCAGCCGATGACCGCCTTTGTTGAGAAGGACACGAACACGCTCTGGTTCTTCACGAAGACCGACACCGACCTGGCTCAGGCGATCGCCTCGGGGGCCAACGACGCGGCGTTTATCTTCCTGGACCGCAAGCTGCAGGCGTGCATCGACGGCCGCATCAGCCTGGCGCACGACAAGGCCCGGATCGACAAGTACTGGAACGTCCACGTCGCGGCCTGGTACCCCGAGGGCAAGGACGATCCTTCGCTCACTCTGCTTCGCATGGATGTCAGCGAAGCCGCGGTCTGGATCTCGGAGGGCGGCCTGCTGAAGTACGCCTTCGAGGTGGCCAAGGCCAACGCCGGCAAGAGCACGCCCGACATCGGTGAGCGTCGCGACGTCAGCTTCCAGTAACGACGGGGCCGCAATGCCGTCGCGACGCCAGTAAAGACTCGGCGTCGCGGCGCGCTCGCAAAAATTGATGGTGCCCCACTCGGATCAGAATTCAATCCGCTCATGAGTTGCGTCGGCTATCCGACACGCAGCCAAGCTATCCAGCCACATCAGCGCTTATCCAGTTGCCGAGAGCGGCCGTATCTTTTCCACCGGGACTTGCGAAAAGTGTCGAGTTCTCGACAGTTTTTGCGGCCGCGCATCGATAACTTGAAACCTGAGCCGGTGAACGGCGTTTCATTTCCCCTGATGCAAAGGCCCGTCACCGCGTTGCAGAACCGCCTGCTCGAAGCGCTCCCGGCTGAGGATTTCGCCCGGATCGCCCACCACCTCGTGCCGGTGGAGCTCGAACGCGGACGCCTGCTTTATGAGCCAGGCGACAACATCGACGTCGTCTACTTCCCCCACAACGGCGTCATCTCGCTGATGACGTTGATGGAGAACGGGGCCGCGATCGAAAGCACGACGATCGGACCCGAAGGAGCGATGGGACTGATGTCGGCCGTGGCGCCGCGTCAGTCGCTGTCGCGCGCCATCGTCCAGACGCCGCTGCGCGCCTCGCGCATCGCCGCCGACCGGCTGCACGAGGCGTGGGAAAAGAGTCCGGCGCTTCGCAGCCTGGTCGATCGGCACACGGAGGCGCTCTACGGCCACGCGATCCAGTCGGTGGCCTGCAACGCGCTCCATTCGGTGGAAGCGCGCTTCTGCCGCTGGCTCCTCACCTGCCATGACCGCATCTCGGGCGACACGGTGGCCCTGACCCAGGAGTTCCTGGCCGACATGCTGGGCGTGCAGCGAACCACCGTCACCGCCGTCGCCCGCTCGCTGCAGGACAAGGGCATCATCCGCTATCGCCGCGGCGTAGTGGATATCGTCGACCGCCCGGGCCTGCTGACGCTCAGCTGCGAGTGCTACGGCGTCATACGCGGCAACTATCAGCGTCTGCTGGGCGTCTCCCCCGGAAAGAACGACCTCCGCGCCGAGCGCCGCGAACGCTTCGGTTCGGCCGGCTAGCCACTCACGCTGCCCGGATACGCCCGTCCGTCGCTGAGGCATTGCCTGGGATCGAAATTCCTCGTTTCTTGCGCGGCCTGAGCGGTTCCGCCCAGAGCCGACGCCAGCTTCCGCCGAGAAAAGACCCATGATCTCCCAGACGCGCAAAATCCTGCTGTCGGCGGCCGGCGCCGCGACGCTGGCGCTCGCCGCCCAGCCCGTGCTCGCCGAAGAGCGCGCGTGCCTGGACGATGGGTGCACGATGCAGGCGCTGTTTGACGCCGCCGACGCCCCGGCGGGCGCCGCGACGTCGCTGGCCTCGCCCAGCTATGGGACCTGGGGTTTCGATCTTGCGGGCATGGACCGCTCGGTGAAGCCTGGCGACGACTTCTTCAAGTTCGCCAACGGGGCCTGGTACGACCGCACGGAGATCCCCGCCGACCAGACCAACGTCGGCGCCTTCAATGCGCTGCGCGTGCTGTCCGAGGCCCGCGTGCACGCGATCCTGGAGGACGCGGTCGCCGGCAAGCTGACCGATCCGGATGCGGCCCGTATCGCGGCGGGCTACGCGGCCTACATGAACGAGGCGCTGGCCGAGACGCTGGACGCCAAGCCGATCGCCGCCGAGCTCACTCAGATCCGCAAGGTGCGGTCGAAGGCCGAGTTCACGAAGCTGATGGGCAAGACCACGCCGGGCGCGGGCCGCGGCAACGAAGGCGTGGGCTTCTCGACGATCCTGGGGGTTTCGGTGATCCCCGACGCCAAGAACCCGACCCGCTATGCCGTCTACGCCGGCACGAGCGGCCTGGGGCTGCCCGATCGCGACTACTATCTGCAACCCGCCTTCGCGGAGAAGAAGGCGAAGTACGAGGCCTATGTCGCCCAACTGCTGACCATGATCGGCTGGGACAAGCCCGCCGAGAACGCCAAGGCCGTCGTCGCCTTCGAGACTGCGCTGGCCCAGGCCAGCTGGAGCCGCATCCAGCGCCGCGACCGCGACAAGACCTATCAGCCCAAGACCCTGGCCGAACTGGCCGCGCTGACCCCCGGTTTCGACTGGAAGGTCTTCATGGCGTCTGCGGGGCTTCCGGCGACGGTCGATCGGGTGATCGTCACTTCCGACACGGCCTTTCCGAAGTACGCCCAGGTCTACGCCGACACGCCGCTGGACACCCTGAAGGCCTGGCAGGCGTTCCATCTCACCAATGACGCGGCGCCCTATCTCTCCAAGCGCTTCGTCGAGGCCAGCTATGCGTTCAATGACAAGGAGCTGCAGGGCCAGCCCGAGCTCAAGGCGCGTTGGAAGCGGGCTTCGACCTTCATGGACAACACGTTGGGCGAGGCCGTGGGCCGCGTCTATGTCCAACGCTGGTTCCCGGCAGAGTCCAAGGCCAAGATGGACCTGCTGGTCGCCGACATCCGCACGGCGCTGAAGGCCCGCATCGAAAAGCTCAGCTGGATGGGCCCCGAGACCCGCGCCCGGGCCGACGAGAAGCTCTCGAAGTTCACCGTCAAGATCGGCTATCCCACCGCCTGGCGCGACTATTCCAAGCTGACGTTCAAGGCGGACGATCTCTACGGCAACGCGGCGCGGGCGGACGCCTTCGAGTGGCGGCGCCGCATCGCCCGTCTGAACGGTCCGGTCGACAAGTCCGAGTGGGGCATGACGCCGTCGACCGTGAACGCCTACTACAACTCCACCAACAACGAGATCGTGTTCCCGGCGGCGATCCTGCAGGCGCCGTTCTTCCATCCGAACGCGGATCCGGCGGTGAACTATGGCGGCATCGGCGGGGTGATAGGCCACGAGATCAGCCACGGCTTCGACGACCAGGGCCGCAAGTCGGACGGCGACGGCGTGCTCCGCGACTGGTGGACCGCCGAGGACGCCGCGAAGTTCCAGGCCCAGGCCATGCGGTTGGGCGCGCAGTACTCGGCCTTCGAGCCCCTGCCCGGCCACAAGGTGCAGGGCGGCCTGACCATGGGCGAGAACATCGGCGACATGGGCGGCCTGTCCCTGGCGCTGGACGCCTACCGCGCCTCGCTCAAGGGCCAGCCGGCGCCGATCCTGGACGGTCTGACGGGGGACCAGCGGGTGTTCCTGGGGTGGGCGCAGGTCTGGCGGGCCAAGATGCGCGACGACGCGCTGAAGCGGCGCCTGGTCTCCGACCCTCACTCGCCGGCCTACTACCGGGTCAACGGCACCATCCGGAACATCCCCGGCTGGTACTCGGCCTGGAATGTTCAGCCGGGCGACAAGCTGTACGTCGCGCCGTCCGAGCGGGTGGATATCTGGTAGGCGCTAGACGAACTGCGCCGCGCCGAACGCCAGGGCGCACAGCAGCGCGGTCTGGCAGGTCAGGGCCGCCAGGGGCCGCCAGCCCATGCTCTTCAGGCCCGACATCGAGGTCTTGGCGCCGACAGCTACGACGCCGGCGCCGATCAGCATGTTCGAGGCGAAGGTCGCGGCCGGCAGGATGGCCTCCGGAACCAGGCCCGCCGTGCGGGCGCCGGCCAGGGCGAAGAAGGCGATGACGAACCCCGGCAGCAGCGCGGCCCGGCCCACGCCCTTGGCCGCGCTGTCGCGCGCCGCGCTGGCGAACGACCAGGCCACCGTCGCCACCACCAGCGCCAGCAGCGACACGCGGACCAGCTTCACGGTGACGGCCAGGTCGCCGACCTGGGGCGACACCGAGTAGCCGGCGCCGGCCACCTGAGCCACGTCGTGGATCGAAGCGCCCAGGAACACGGCCGCGGCCTGCGGCGGCAGCCCCGCCCAGTGCGCCAGCGCCGGATAGGCCAGCATCGCCAGCGTCGAAAGCGTGGCGACAACCGCGATCACGTAGCCGGTCTGCTTTTCGGCCTCGGGGCCCTTGGGCAGCACCGAGGCGACCGCCATGGCGGCCGACGCGCCGCAGATGGCCGTGGCGCTGGCCGACAGGACCGCAAAGCCACGCGGCAGGCCGAACAGCCGGCCCACGCCCGAGCCCAGCGCCAAGGTCAGGGCCACGCAGCCCAGCACCAGCATCAGAGTCTGCAGCCCCAGCCCGGCGATGTCGCCCAGGGCGATGCGCAGGCCCAGCAAGGCCACGCCGGCCCGCAGCAGCGGCCGCTCGGCGATCTTCATGCCGGGGGTAAGGTCGATCCGCCCCGCAAGCGGCGCGGCGATCAGGAAGCCCGCGATCAACGCCAGCGGCGCGACGGGAATGTGGAAGACCTGTCCGACCCACGTCGCCGCGCCCGTCAGCACGACCGCCATCGCCAGGCCAGGGACCCAGGCCGGCATCGGCTTGCGCTCGGGCCTTGCGACGATGCGGTGCGTGACCATCCGCTCATGCAGCGCGCGGATGCGGCGGCTGCCTGTGGACTGGAACGCGAAGGGGAAGAGGCCGTGCAGGAAGCAGCAGATCGCGCCCAGGGCCATGGAGGCGGCGAAGCTGGACGCCTGGCCCAGGTGCTGGAAGTAGGTCTCGCCGACCGACTCCGGATGCTGCGTGAACGCCTTGAGCATGGCCCCAATCCCGCCCGCCAGAAACGAAGCTCAAGGGTGACGGACCGGGTGGGAATATCATTGCCGATGTTCCGCCCCCTGCGGCCCGATCGGAGAAGCCTGTTCTCCGCATGCCGCCGCAAACGGAACGACTGCCTCCCAGGGCGTTCACATGGCCTGCCGAAGTCCTAACGCGGCGCGAGTCGCATCGCCTTCGGGCGCTGTCGACAGCCCCGCGACGCCCGACCTCCCGCGAAAGCGGCGGACCGGCCGCGGAAGTTAATCATTCCTGAAAACACTCCGGAAAGCGCGCCGGCCGGACAGTTGCCGAGGTCTTAACCCTTGCAAGCCGGTCACCACGTCATGCAGTTCGTCGCCCTCCCCGTAGCCGGCTCCGGTGGACGAGAAGTCCTGATCAACCCGGAGCAGGTCGTCTGCATCCTGGATGCGGGCGAGAAGCGGACGCAGATCGTCACGACCGGGCTGTCGACCGAGTCCTCCATCAGCATTGTGGTCGCCCTGAGTGTGCGCGAGGCCGGTCTGCGGCTCGGCGCCACCATCGTCCACGACGCCACGGGGCTGGTGAGCTAGAGCGGCCCGTTCCGCAACTCTCGCCAACGCTCCGGGGATCCCCCGAAACCCGGAGCGGCCCCGCGGGGGAGGAGCAGGCCGTCCCCGGTTCCTCCCCCGACCAGGGCGTTGACCCGACTCGCCCGGCAGGCGTCCGCCTTTGCTCTTGCAAGCCGTCTCGGCTACGGCAGAGACATGGAACGCTCCTGCGGCGCCTGCAGCATGTGCTGCAAGCTCCTTTACGTCGAAGAGCTGAGCAAGCCCGCCTGCGTGTGGTGCGAGCATGCCATCCCGGGCAAGGGGTGCGGCGTGTACGAGACCCGTTGGGAGGTCTGCCGCACGTTCAAATGCAGTTGGCTGCGGGACGCCAATTTTCCCGACAACTGGCGGCCGGACAGGTCGGGTTTCATCGTTCGTCAGATAGATGCCGATACAGTTCGGATCGACGTCGAGCCGTCGAAACCAGACGCCTGGCGAAAGGCGCCGTTCTACACCCAGATCAAGCAATGGGCGGCTGAGGCTCTTGCGCGGCGCGGCGCTGTCGTCGTCACGGTCGGCGACCAGACAACCGTGGTCTTCCCGGACGCGGACGTCCCGATCGGTCTTTCAGAGGACGTTGACGTCTTCGTCGGAGGCTATGAACTCCGCGACGGAAGGCGACGTCCCTACGTTCGGGTCACCCGGCCCGATGGGCGCACCGTGCATATTCCCGGCTAGGGGGACGCCTCGCCGTTGGTATTCGCGCCGGGACCGCCCGCGCGGCAGGCCTCCAAAAAGTTTTCAAAGAATGGAGCAAAGAGGTCGGGCTGCTTACCGCAGAAGTCCTGGATCAGATACTCCAGCAACTCGCCGAAACAGGCGTACGATACCGAGTAGATGATCGAGCGACCATCCCGGCGCGATGCGATCAACCCCGCGCTCGCCAATACATTGAGATTGCTGGAGGACGTATTCTGAAGGGATCCGGTACGTCGGGCCACTTCGCCCGCGGGCAACCCCGTCGAACCGGCCTCCAGAATCAACCTGAAGGCCGCCAGTCGACCTTCATGCCCGAGCGCGGCAAGGGCCTTGGCTGCTTTTCCGGTTTCCATTTATCCGGATATCTCAGTGAGTTGGTGCGTTTGGGATGTCGGGCGGGCGACGCAAATGCGAGTGAATCTCAATCAGATTGTCTAGTCGGTTTCCGAAGGCGAGTCGAGGAAACTCACGGGATTGCTGCGCAGTATGGCGCGGCCTCCGCACGCAGCCGGAGCGTTAGTGGGACATCGCCCACGCGACTGAAGAGCACTGCACCTTTATACCCAAAATGGTGACGCCGCGATGGGATCGGGCAAGCTGCCATTCTCGACTGCATGCCTGAGGCGAGCGATATTCCGGAAACCGAGGTGCTCAGGGCCAAATACGCCGCTTTCTCGCAACCCTGCATAACAGCGTGCCGGCAACTGCTCTGAGAACTTGTATTTTTCCCTCAATAGGCGAACACGAGTCCTCGTATCGAACGTTCATGATATGAAACACCTATCGTTTGATAGGGGTGCGACAGATGCTGAAGAAACTTCTTACAGGGGCGACCGTTGCGGCGGCGCTCGCAGCCGGCGGACCGGCCTCGGCGCTGACGTGGGTGTCGCAACTCGAATACCGTGACGGCCTGACGGGCGCTCAGTCGCCGTCGTTCGGGACCGTGACGCTTGAGGAACTGACCGCGAACGACGTTAAGGTGACCGTTACCTTGACCAACCCCGGTTCGTTGTTCGTCAACACGGGCGGGCCGCACGATCCGTTCCTGTTCAACCTGAACAACACGACGTCGACGGGCGTTATCAATGCTCCGGTGGACACGTTCATTTGGGGCGGCCAGGCGGGCGGCCCCTTCTCGGCGACGCCGTTCGGTGACTTCACCAACCAGATCAAGTGCTGCAACGCGAAGAATGGCGCCAAGAATGGCGACGCTCCGCCGCTGGTGTTCACCGTGTCGAACGTGGGCGGTCTGACGTTTGCGGGCGTCGGCGCCACGCGGGATGGAGACGGCAGGCTGACCGGTGAAGGCACGGGCAACCGCTTCCAGTCGAACTCGGGCGGCTGGTGGTTCGCGGCCGACATCTTCGATACAGGTACGGGCCTCACCTACAACATCGCGGCCCGTGACGCCTTCTGCCGGGGCGATGGGTGTACGACAACCATCGTGCCAGAGCCCAACACCTGGGCGCTGATGATCCTCGGCTTCGGCGCTGCGGGCGCCATGATCCGACGTCGAAAGACGGCCCTCGCCTAGCAGCGCGGTCGGACGAGACTCAAAGCCCCGGCCTCAAACGCCGGGGCTTTTTGCTGCAATTGCCTGATGGGGGAGATCAGGAATGTGGTTCACTCTCAGCGCCCTGGGCAGCGACCTCGAAAGCCCGGGTGAAGCGGCCGTGCTGGGCGCGCTGGACGACGCCATCCGCGAGGCGGAGGCGATGCTTGAGCGCGAGCCGGCCTGCGAGGCCGTCGAGATCTTTGGGGAAGGCCACTTCCTTGGCGACCTCAAGCGTCGACTGAACTAGCCGCCGGACACCACCGCGCCCGCGACCAGCGTCGCACGCACCCGCTCGGCCGACGGCTGAGCCAGCACCTCGCGCAGCGGCGCGTCGAGCAGAGCCAGATCGGCCGCCGCACCCACGCCCACGCGCCGCGACGGGCCGCCAGGGTCGGCCGGATCGCCCAGGTAGAGTGACAGCGCCGTCGCGGCATCCACCGCCTCGCCAGCGCCTATGACCCGACCGCCGACGCTGGTCCGGTCGATCGCGGCGCGAATCCCGACCCACGGGTCGGCGCTGGCGTAGGGCGCATCCGAGCTGGCCGCGACAGGCACGCCGGCCGCGCGCAGGCTCGCGCAGCGATAGAGGTCGGGCTGGTCGGCGGGATCGACCTGGGCGGCATAGCGGTCGCCGCGCTCGCGGATGAAGGCGGGCTGGGTCACGACCGTCAGGCCCAGGGCCTTGAGCTCGCCCACCGCCTCGGCCCCGATGACGCCGCCGTGCTCGACCCGGTCGCCGACCTGGGCGCCCGCCGTGCCGAACGCCGCCAGGGTCAGCGCCAGCTCGCCCGCCGTCACGCAATGCACCGCCACGGGCCGCGCCCAGGCCCGCGCGTCGGCGATCCGCGCCAGGAAATCGTCCAGGTCGGGCAGCGCGTGGTCGTCCAGCAGCACCTTCACCGGCCCCACCGCGTACGCCCCG
>FWWL01001557.1_pt1 | contig 53710 bp, 35 predicted proteins | sample 2228331 | NCBI WGS metagenome assembly FWWL01 (sample SAMEA103939775, study PRJEB20133) | metagenome | reverse complement strand
CCTCCCCGGAAGGCACCTCCGGCCCTTCCGGAGGCTCGGAACCCTCCGAAGGAGGCGGTTGCTCCTGCTTCCGCACATCCTCTTCGGACTCTGTATGCTCCGCGCGAGGCGGCTCCGCCCCCGGGGCGGCGGACTCTTCCGCCGGCTCCCCCGTCTCCGGGGCTTCGGCCGGTCCCGGAGCAGGCTGGCCGGGCGAAGCTTCCTCCAGAGTCGGGGACTCCGCGGGCACGGAGGGCTCGAGGCCTGCCGGAGCCTCCGCCTGCTCCAGTTCCGAGCGCAGGCGCTCGTATTCTAGCCGGTGCTCCTCCTTCAGGTCGCCCAGCCGGACCTGCCCGTCCAGCCATGTGGTGTTCATCGGCCAGATGGTGGGCTTGTAGTGCACGTGGTAGAAGTGCCAGATGGTGATGGCGAGGAACGCCAGCACCGCCTCGTCGCTGTGCACCACGTGGCAGACATCCAGCGCCCACTTCGGCGCTATCTGCAGGGCGATGTGCGGGAACCAGAGCGCCAGACCGGTGACCCCCATAATCACCGAACCCCACCCCACGGCCATGTAGTCGAACTTCTCGTACAGCGAGAACTTGCCCGACGGCGGGAACTCCCTGCTCAGCCCGAAGAAATACTTCAGGATGCCCAGGGCGCGCTTCGGGTCGTCGCGCTCGGGCAGCATGCGCAGGAACTCCCGCCATCCCCGCGGGCTGGTGACCACCCAGAGCACGTGCCACACCCCGGCCAGCAGCAGGATGGCGCCCATCAGGCGATGGACCGCACCGCGCGCGGTGACTCCGCCCACAGCATGGATGATCCACTGCGAGACGGTCCAGTCCGGGAACTTGATGGGGAAGCCCGTGATGACCAGCAGTATGAACGACGTCAGAAGGATCTGGTGCTGCAGAAGCTGCACCCGGGTGAACCGCGGGACTTTCACCGCGTCCAGCGGGTCGGCCTCGCGCTGACGCGCCTCGCGGAGCGCCTTCGGAGTGCGCCAGCGCCGGAACGAGTCCAGCACCACAAGCGAAGTCAGCCCCAGGATGGTGCCGTACGTGAAGATGCCGAACAGGATGCTCACCCAGTAGACCGCCCGGTCGCGGGTGGGGGACGGGTCCAGGTGGACGCTGCCCAGAGCCACGTTGCGGCCCACCCCCGGATGACACCCCTCCTGCCCGCACGTGGCCGGCAGGTTGTCCGGATGGATGGAGGAGCGCGGGTCGTCGCGGGGCAGAGTGAGGTGGGGGTCGTGGCAGCTGCTGCAGCTTGCAACCTCGACCACCCCGAAGCGGTTGGCCACTCCGTGATAGCTCTTCCGGTAGGAGCCCACCACGTTGGCCGGCAGACCGTAGCGGTCGATGAGGGTCCGGTCCGCGTGACACTTCGCGCACGTCTCCACCACCGACACCCGCGAGACCGGGGAGTCCGGAGCGCCTGCCGGGCGGATATCGTGCTCCCCGTGGCAGTCCGCGCAGGAAGGAGCGTCGCGGCCACCCGCCGCCAGCGAGCGGGCGTGGATGCTGTCCTGGTATCTGTCGCGTTCCCTCGAATGGCAGGAGCCGCAGGTGCCCGCCGCCCGCGCCTTGCTGACGTCCGACCTCTCGTCGGATGCCGGCAGGATGCTGTGCGACCCGTGGCACTCCGTGCAGACGGCGGGGTACAGCCCGGGACGGGCCGGGTCGGGCCTGCCGTGGACGCTGTCGCGGTAGTCGGGGATGCGCCGCTCTCCCGTCCTCGCGGCTGCCGCTCCGCCGGGGCCGTGACAGACGGCGCAGGTCTGCATGACGTTCTGGCGGCTGACCCTGGAGCGGGGATGGCCGGGCGGGCGCATCTCGTGCCCGCCGTGGCAGGATTCACACCGGGGAAGCGCGGAGGAGTCCGCGCCGCTGCCTCCGTGCTCCACCGGCGAGACAGCCGGCGCTCCTTTCCGGCCGGGCGGCAGGTGGCAGGACGCACAGTCCGGGGCGGGCGCGGGGACGGCGTGCATCTCCGCGCGAGCCGGGATGCCTGCGTGACAGTCAGTGCACTGCAGCGCGGCGTGCGGAGACCCCGCAAGCGTCTCGCGGGTCACCCGCTTCGCGCCCATCGTGGGAGCCGAATGACAGGTCAGGCAGACCGGAGTGCAGAGCGCAGGAGCGGACGCGAACGAAAAAGCGGCCAAAAGGAACGCCGCCAGCAGGTTGCGCCGTGGATGATGAGTCATTCTGCGCCGACGGGGAAGGGGCGGCCCGCCCCTGCCGCCGCGAGGACGCCTCCCCCGCGCCCCCGCTCTGCCCCGTGTGAGAGTATAGCGGCGCGGCCGCGCAGGCGAAATGTGTCTTTGGTACTACTCCGGACGCCGCGCGGGAGTCCTAGCGGCCGATCAGCACCCGGCCGGAAAGCGACCGCTGGAAGGAGCCTGACTCGACGGCCGCCTTCAGCTCATACTCGCCGGGCACGGTGTTGCGGTTGGGGCGCAGACGGAACTCCACCCGCGCCTCCCCGCCCGGGCGGACCATGAAGCGGCTGGATGTCCTGTCGAAGCACCCGTCCAGCTCCAGCGGGGCTTCCAGCCTTACCGTTCCGCTCTGCGCGCGCGGCGAGTTGTTCCGGAGCACCACCGCCACCCTGCGCTCCTGACCGGCCACCACGGGACCGTCGCCCGGCTCCATGCGGACCTCCAGCGTGTCCAGCACCTCGAACCCGCTCAGCAGAACCGCCTGCCGGCCATCCCCCAGGTCCAGCGTGGCCTGAAGGGCATAGGCTCCCACCGGAGCGTCGGCGGGAAGGGCCGTCGCATATCCCTGCCTCAGCCTCTTTCCCGGCTCGATGGTCCCGGCGGGGAGCTGAAGGCGGTTCACCAGCTCCGCCACCCGCCGCTCCCCGGCGATCTCCACTCCCGCATACGGCAGAGGCTCGCGCGACGTATTGGTGACCGTGAGGTCGCCGCTGACCGTCTCGCCCGCCGTCACGGTGCGGTCCCGGATGGTCATGTCCATCGCGATGCCCTCGGGAGCCGAGACCAGGTTGTTGGACAGCACGATGCCCGTCAGGCTGTCCCGCGGGTCGTCCGGGACCGTGCGCTCCTCTCCGGGCAGCCGGACGCCGAACCCGAACGCCATCTTCTGCCCGTGGGCGGGACGCAGGCCGGTCGCATCGTTCCTGGCGATGGCCACCTCCAGGGTGCGGCGCCCTTCGGACGACGATGTGCGCGCCCGGCAGTCGACGATGGCCGGAGACAGCGCCTGCGCCGGGGCGCTGACAAGGCTGTTGTAGATCCTTGCCGAGACGCTGACCTCGCCGCCTTCTGCGGGCGTGAACACCAGCTCGTAGTTGTCCGGGCCGTTCAGCCAGCCGTCCCCCTGAGCGTCCACGAAGAGCGTGGCGGAGTCGAACGCGGGACCGTCGATAAGGAAATACACCGTGGAGGAGTCCCATCCCGCGCCGACGACATAATCTCCCGCAGGAGTCTTCAGACGGGCCACATCCGTCCATTCGACGGGGTCGTAGACGCCCTCCACGGCCGGCGAGCGCAGCAGCACCTGCCCGGACGGGAAGACGACCGCGCGGCCCGCAGGCTCCGCGGACGCGCAAACGGCAGCCAAGAGAAGAGCGATGCAAATCCCGACGCGAAGCGACCTCATGTCCGACTCCTCCTGCGGCCCCGTCAGCGCTGCGGCTGCCCGGGCTCCTGCGGCATTATAGGAGCCGCGCGGCCCCGCAGTCAATCCGCGCCGACGCCCCTCACCCACTCCCGAGAGTCCGGCACGGGCAGCCAGCACGAGCCCTGCTCGATGGACTGCTGGCTCACCAGCCCGGGCAGCGTCATATCCAGCGCCTCGTGGACGCCGATGGGCGGCTTTCGTCCGTCCAGGATGGAGCGCACGAAATCCTCCACCACCCAGTAGTCTCCTCCGGCGTGCCCGGCCTCCAGCGCCTCCCGGGGCGGACGCAGCCATTCCGCGGGAAGGAACTCCTCCTCGAACCGGCTGAGCGGCGTCCACTCGAAGCCGGAGGAGCGCGACGCCAGCCAGATGACCGGCTGACCGCCCGTCCCCCTGCAGGACTCGTAGCAGCCGTCAGTGCCCTGCAGGGAATAGTAGGCCATATTGTGCGGACGGTTGGAGAGCATATCCAGCCGCACCTCCACCAGCCCGCCCTTCTCCATCCGGCACAGCATCGTGATGGAGTCCTCCTGCTCGTACAGGTCGCCGCGGGGGTCGCGGTAGTGGTGGCCCGTCCCCACGCAGCAGACGCTGACCACGCGCTCGCCCATCCACTGATACACCGGTCCCAGGCTGTGGGTGGGATAGGTGCAGCCGTTGATGCCGGTCTGCCATCTGCGTCTCCAGCGCGTGATCTCGTTCAGGCCCTTGAGTTCGTGGATGTACTCCCCCTCGCCGTAGTAGAGTTCGCCGAACAGCCCGGCCTCGACGATCTTTGCGACCAGGACGTTCTCGCGGAAGTAGCAGTAGTTCTCCGCCATCATGTAGCTCGCGCTGCTCCGCTCCGCCGCGAGGGCCAGTTCCCGCGCCTCCTCGATGCTGACGGCGGCAGGCACCTCGGAAAGGACGTGGATGCCGCGCTCCAGCGCGCTGATGGCCTGGGGAGCGTGAAGCGGCATCGGCGTCCCGATGACCACCGCATCGATGCCGCCCTTCTCCAGCATCTCCCCGTAGTCCGTGTACAGCTTCCGGACCCCGGCCGCGGCCGCGGTCTCCTTCAGCCTCTCGCCGTCGATGTCGCACAGCGCCTCCAGACGCGTGCGCGGGTTGGCCAGGAAAGGCGCGAAATAGCTGCGTCCCCGCCCGGCCGCCCCAACGATGCCCACCTTCAGAACGTCCGTCATTCTCGCAGGCTCCCCGTTCCGGATGCAGATTTGCTGTGATGTGTGCAGATTCCTGAGGAGTATAGCATCTTCAGCCCGTCACCCGGCAGGACCGCCCCGGTAATGGAAAAAGCTCCCCCTGCGCTCTCGGAAGACGCAGAGGGAGCCTGCAAAGCCGCCTGTCCGGCCGCGCGGCCTCAGCCTACCGGTACAGCGGGCCGTACGCGGCGCACGCCCGGTAGTCCGCTCCCTGCGGCTCCAGCGCCCCGAACCGCGACCACGCCGCCGGGCGGAACAGCTGCTCCTCCGGAAGGTTGTGCATATCCACAGGGATGCGGAGGATGGACGCCAGCGTGACCAGGTCGGCCCCCACGTGCCCGTAGCAGATGGCCCCGTGGTTGGCGCCCCAGTTGTTCATCACGCTGTAGACGTCCCGGAACGGCCCCGAGCCGGTCAGACGCGGCACGAACCAGGTGGTGGGCCAGGTGGGGTCCGTCCGGTCCGTCAGCACCTTGCCCACCTCGGTGGGCAGGTCCACGGTCCACCCCTCCGCAATCTGCAGCACCGGCCCCAGCCCCTTAACCAGGTTGACCCGGCTCATGGTGACCGGCATCCCGCCGCGCGTCAGGAACTCGCTGGAGAATCCGCCTCCCCGGAAATAGCCCAGATTGGCCGGACACCAGCGGGTGTTGTCCAGGCACCGGTAGGCCTCCTCCGGCCGAATCTTCCAGAACGGCTTCAGCGCGGGCTTGCCGTCGATCTCCTGCTGTCCCGTCCAGTCCAGCGCCGAGGCGCCCGAGTTGATGAGGTGGATGATGCCGTTCTCGGCCAGACCCTCCAGCCGGTAGCCGGTCACCCGCTTCACAGCCTCCGGGCTCCAGTAGGTCCGGACATCCGAGAACATCTGAGCCGTGCCGGTCAGAAGATGGCCGAACAGCATCGCCACCGCGTTCAGGCAGTCGTTCTCCGTGGCCACGATGTAAGGCTGGCGGATGCCGTTCCAGTCGAACGACGAGCAGAGGATGGCTTCCAGGAAGTCGCCGTTCGGGAAATGGTCCGTCCACTGACGCTGTCCCTGGAACCCGCCGGCCAGCGCGTTGTGCCCCTCGGCCTCCTCCGGGAAGCCCAGTTCCGCCAGTCTGGGGTTGCCGTTCATCAGGTCCCGCGCGATGATGGCCATCTTCACGCAGAACTCCCAGTCGCGGTTCTTCTGCTCCCGGGAATGCTGCCGGTCGGACGGGTTCGGGTCCAGTCCCTCCATGCAGCGCTCGCGCACCCAGGCGATGGCGCGCTCGAACTCCTCCGGGTCGAAGATGCCTTCCTCGAAGCGGCGGACGAACTCCGTCATATCGACGGTCTCCACCCGCATCCCCAGATACTCCTCGAAGAAGTCCTGGTCCACGATGGAGCCCGCGATGCCCATGGACACGCCGCCCATGGCCAGATAGGACGACCCCTTCATCGTGGCGGCGGCGAGGCCGGCCTTCGCGAAGCGGAGCAGCTTCTCCTGCACATCCTGCGGGATGGAGGTGTCCCCCTTGTCCTGCACATCGCGGCCGTAGATGCCGAAGGCGGGCAGCCCCTTCTGAGCATGTCCCGCCAGGACCGCCGCCAGATACACGGCACCGGGACGCTCCGTCCCGTTGAAGCCCCAGACAGCCTTCGGGATGAGCGGGTCCATGTCCATCGTCTCGGACCCGTAGCACCAGCACGGGGTCACCGTGAGGGACACGCCAACTCCCTCGCGGGCGAACTTCTCGGCGCACCTGGCGGCCTCGGACACCCCGCCGATGCACGTGTCCGCGATGACGCACTCCACAGGGAGCCCCGAGGGATGGGTGAGGTTCTCGGACAGGAACCGCGCGGTGGCCCGCGCCATCCCCATCACCTGGTCCTCCAGAGACTCCCGGACGCCGCCGTAGCGCCCGTCGATGCAGGGGCGGATACCGATCTTTGGCGCAGGACTGCGCAGCCGGTTGACCGGCGGATTGATGTTCATCTTGCAAGCTCTCCCAGTCTTCTCAGCGATGGCCGGGCTGCCTCGCCCGGCCGAAACCGTCTCACGCCCCGGCGGGCAGACCGCCCGGGGGCCGGCCGAATACTTCGCGAGCGAAGGTCACCCGTCCTGCAGCGCCGGCGCATCCCCGCCGCTCAGCGCGCTCCTCCCCGGCGCCCTCCGCGGAACCCGCCGGAGTTCAGAGGCACCGTCACCGACCCCTCCGGCGGATACCGGACGCTGAGCGAGAACACACCGTCCCCCGCGGAGCCCTCCTCGATGAGCTGAACCCGCGCGCCCTCCACCATCACCTCCTGCGGGGAGAGCCCCGAGTCCTGCAGCACGGACAACAACGCCCGCGCCTGCGAGTCCGAAAGGCGCCGCGGGTCCATGCCGTCCCCGGAGCGCAGCGCCGCAAGCGTGCGCTCATCCAGGGTGCCGTAGAACAGAAGAGCGCGCTTGCGCCGGGGGTCCATCAGCGGCCCGAGATGCGCACCCAGGGCGGGCTCGGACATCATCATCTCCATGAGCTGCTCGGGGGAGTAAGTGGCCGCGATGTGCGCGAGGTCGTCTATCGACAGCGAACCCTGCTCTTCCGCCTGCTGCTTCCAGTACTGGATGTCGGCCTTCGGCACCATGGCGGCCCGCCGCTCGGCCCAGTTGCGCGACCGGATGCGGACGTGCGACCCGTCCAGCTCCCACTCGCTCTGGAAGGCCCGTGTGACCGAATCCAGGATATCGCCCACGCGGCCTTTGGTGGTGCGCACCTGCGCCCCGGGCACCCTCCACGCCTCGGCGAAGACGTTCAGGCCGGCCTTCTCCGGCAACGCCGCCAGCGCGGAGCCCGGATCCTGAGGCGAGTCCTTCAGCTGCAGTTCGACCTCCTGCTCCAGCACGGGGTCCCGCTCCGCAGCCGTCCCGGAGCCCTCTTCGCGCCGCCCTTCGGCGGCCTGGCGCATCGCCTCGCCCATCTCGCGTCCCATCTCCTCGAACACGCTGCGGGCGTCCTCTCCCGCGTTCACCCGGACCACCGCCCTGGCCAGGAGCCGCGCGACGTCGCTGGTGGGGTCAAGGATGGGAAAGCCCGACATGTTGCCGAGCCGCCTGTCACCGGTCAGTTCGATGATGCCGAGGAAGCCGCCCGGGACCATCCCCGAATGCGCCACCCCTTCGGGCACCGGGCTGATCCGCACCGTCACCCTGCTCCAGTCCACCTCCGCATCGTCCTCCGCGGCCCGTCCGGAGGGGTCCATCCTCTGCACGAGCTGACGCACCCCGCTCCGCAGGTCCTGCAGGTTCTGCTGCTGCGCGGGAGGCAGCCGGTCGAAGGGGACGCGATACTCCTGTCCGCTCATGATGCTCTGAACCACCGCCGGGCCGATGGCGCCCAGGAACTCCGTGTAGGGCCGTCCGATGGGGTCCCGGGCGGCGAACCGCAGCAGAAGGTCCGTCTCGGCCGCGCGGTCGATCTCGGACGGGCTCATCTTCCGCAGCTCCGAAAGCGAGTCTGCCAGCGCGTCCCATCCGCCGCGCAGCTTCGCGAGCCGCTCCTCCTCCTTCGCACGGAGAGCCCGCGCCTCCCGGTCTCGCGCGTTCGCTCCCTGCCAGATGGTGTAGGTCCATCGGCCGGGCTCGCCGGCGCGCGACCAGGTGAAATCCAGCAGCGCGGCGATCTGCTGCATGAACTCCCGGACGGTCACCTCGCGGGCGTGGACGGAAACAGGGACCTCCCGCACCTTCCAGAAGCGCCTCTCGGAAGAGGGGATGAGGAAGATCTGCGCCTCCTCGGAGGCCGTGCGCAGAAGCTCCTCCAGAGTCACCCTGCTCTCCGACAGGGTGATTCTGCGCTCCAGGCGGGGATCGTCGGTCCAGGAGACCGCAGTGCCCCTCTGGGCGCAAGCGTCCCCGCCGGGGCGGCAGAGCAGGACTGCCGCCGCCACCGCAAACACCCCCGCGCGAATCCCGCATCGCGTAGCCATACACAACCTTCCTTTCCGAGATCGGGGCTGTGGCCCCTCCGGACGGGCACCCGGAAGCATTCTACCTGAAAACAGCGGGGCGCTCTGCCGATAATCCGGTCTGCTGCCGCCGCCCCGCCGCGCGGGAGCATCACGCCCCGGCCGGGGCCAGGAGGAGGAGTCCGTGCACAGCGCCATCCGCTATTCCCCGCAAATCGCACAGGCGGCCCCCGCCGCCGCAGACGGCACAAGGTCATTGATACGACCAGCGAGGTATCCTCAATTGTCATTCACACGTGAGAGTCAGATCATCGTCGCGATCTGCCTCGTGGACCTCGTGGTCACTCTGGCTCTGCTCTCGACTGCGACAGCGCGCGAGGGAAACCCGCTGATGGACTTCTACCTCCAGTTCGGCGTGGGGGCTTTCGTGCTGGCAAAACTCTGTCTGCTGTTCCTGCCGATATTCATCGCGGAATGGTGCAGACAGTTCCGTCCGCAGTTTGTGCGGCGAATGCTGAGACTGACCATCGTGGCCTACCTGGGCATCTACGCCCTGCTGTTCCTGCAGCACAACGTCCCGGTGCTGATGGCGGACAGGCTCCACGGGCACGATGCACCGGTCAGCTTCCACGCCGCATTCCCCGGACCGCAGAACCCGGACTGACCGCGCCGGTCCCCGGGCCGGATCCGCATCCTGTCGCGGGCCGTCTCCTCCCACGGGGGCGGCCCGCCGCGCGTCCGTGTTGCTCCCGTGTTACAGACGGAATAAGTCTTGCACTCTTTCTCCGCTATGCTCCGCCTCGGTGGTATAATGCCGATGTCTGCGGAGGAAGCGGCTATGTCAAGACGAAACGCTGCCGGGTTCACCCTCATCGAGCTTCTCGTCGTCATTGCCATCATCGCGATCCTTGCGGCGGTGCTCTTCCCTGTGTTCGCACAGGCGCGCGAGCGCGCCAAGTCCGCCGCGTGTCTCAGCAATCTCAAGCAGCTGGGCGTCGCGTTCCGGATGTATGCCGACGACAACAAGGACCTGGCTCCGTTCGGAGTAGATGCGGAGGACCGCCACGACCGTCCCCCGGAGACCATCCGGGACATCCCGTTCGTCTGGGAATGCATGGAGTCCTATGTGAAAGACAACAAGGCGTGGCGCGACCCGGGCGACAAGGGCCTCCGCTGGCGGCGGCCTGACGCCGGGGGGACCGGGTGGCCGCCGGTGGTCAAGAACCTTTACCGGACGACGGCCTCGACGCATCCGCGCGGGCTGGGGTCCAGCTACACGTACCGGACGCCTCTGGCCATCAAGAACTGGAGCAGCGACTGGTACGCGGGCGGCAAGCCGAGCCTGAGGCGGCCTGCCAAAGTCTCGTCCATCCCCGTCCCGGCGCGCGCCATCGTGTTCATGGACCCGCTGCAGGTGAGCGAGTCCGGCCCTCAGCCGGAGGACTGGAACGCCCAGTGGCACACGATGAAGTATCCCATCTTCGGGTACAACGTCGTGATGGCGGACGGCCACACTCAGACGCTGACGTGGGAGCAGTACCGCTATCCGGAGGACCACCCCTACAACCAGGGCCGCCCGAAGAGCGAGTGGCTGAACCTGTTCAACGACTACTACATCCGCCCGGAGTGGCCCTACTGAGCGCCTGCCGCTCGCGCCGGAAAGCCGGGAGAGCCCCTCGCCGCGGGGGCTCCCCGGGAGTCGATCGGGACTCCTCGCAGCGCGAGCTCCGCTGCCCCTCGCGGGGGCTCCCCTCCCCGTCGTGAATGTGGAGCGGGGGCGTCTCAGCGTCCGGCCAGCGCCCGGTAGGTGTAGGACAGCTCCCGGTCTTCGCCGGGCTTCAGCTCCAGGTCCCAGGATATCTCGGAGGTGGGGTTCAGCGCGCTCAGGCGCCTGACCACACGCTCCACCTTTCCCCCCGAGTCGGTCTGCAGGACCTCCCCGACGACGTGCTTCGTCACCAGCACCCGGATGGGCCGGTCCTTCCAGCTCCTCAGGGTCAGGCGCCCGCTGACCGTGACCTCGTCGCAAGAGAACCCGTGGATCACCAGCGGCTTCCGCGACTCCTCCGTCTGTGACTGGTCCGCCCGCACATCGGTGGCCACCGTCAGCTTCAGGGTGCTCAGCCCCCCGGGAGGGGTGTACTTGAGCACATCCTGCGCCACGGGGAGGGAACCGCTGACGGTGAATGCGGGCGCCGTGGTCCACGGGTGCTTCGTGGTGTTCTCGAGCCGCAGGGCGTGCCAGACCGGCGACTCATCCTGCGGAGAGCCGCGGTCCCCTCGTCGAAGCCCTGATTCGTCGATGTTCATGCTGTCCGGCACATCCCACTGATAGACGTGCTCGCAGGGGACCCGGCCGGTGAACACCGTGAAGCGGGCGCGCTCGCCCTTCCTGAGCGTCACCCCGCTCTGGCGGTAGAAGTAAAGGTCCTCGTTGGACTCTCCGGACATGGGGGTGGAGGCGGAATAGACGTCCTCCGGCCGGAACGCCGCGCCCTCGGCCGCGTGAGCGAGGTTGTAAGCCACCGACTGGGCCAGCACCCCGTCGTAGCCGCCGCGGCCTCCCGCCGTCCCCCTGAGCAGTCCCTGCACGAAGGCCCCCACCGTCTGCTGAAGAGCGAGGGGCGTCAGCGTATCGGCGAACAGGAAGTTGGGATACCCGACCACGAACGAGACGTCCGCATCCTCCAGGTCTTCCGCATCGTTTGCCAGCACCGCCTCCAGCGTGATGTCCGCCGTGTCAGCGTCCACCAGGTTGACCAGGTAGGCCGGGCTCCAGTTGATGCCCTTTTCCAGATAGGCCATCGTGATCTCCGCGGAAGCGGAGCGGCCTCCCACGCGCACTCTGGCGCGGTCCACGGTGCGCTCGACGGTGGTCCTGAGTCTGGCTCCGGGACCCATCCGGAGCCCCGTGACGCTGGAGCTGTTCAGCGCCGTGACGCCCTCCTGCGTCTCCAGCACCACGAGCCGGGCGCCGGGGACCGGCAACACCCCCCGCATCTCCGCGCGCACCCCCGGAGAGGGTTCGTCCGGAGCGCGTTCGCGCGGGACGGACAGCAGCCTGCCCGCGAGCTCCCGCACCCCTCCTCCCGGAGCCGCCACCTCGAGCACCACGTCGCTTCCGACGTTCGCCTCGAGCAGCTCGGAGAGCGATATCGCATCGGTTTCCCGCGTCTCGCGCTCACGGAACGAGACGACCTCGAGCACCGGACCCGCCTCCCCCGCCGCTCCGATCCAAAGCGTGCCGAGGGCGGCGGGAGGGATGGGCTCCATCACAGCCCAGCCGTCCCGGAGACGGGTCTCCCCTGTCCGGAACACGAATCCCAGACCATTCTTGAACACGGCCAGGGACCGCACCCGGGTCTTCAACTCAGGCAGGGAGCCGCCCTCCGGACCGGCTCCCGCGGCAGGCAGGCAGACGAGCGCCGCAGCCGCGCACAGCAGACATGACAGACACCGCATCTCTGGTCCCTCCTTCAGACGGAGCGGGAGCGGACGGCCGCAGGCCGCCGCGCCCGGGCTCCGCAAGTGATTCGACCGCACGCAGGGTTAGATGGATTCAGGCAGCCCCACCTTCAACACGGGGCCCGTGCTCATCCGGCCCACCCTCCAGCAAGGCGGCGGAAAGACCGAAAAATATGTCACTCCAGTCCGGGCCAGGCCCCGGGGATGGCTCTTTCGCGTGGTGAGCACCGGGGCGCCGCCCGGCTCTTGACAGGGGCCGGAGGCTGATATACGCTGGATTTACTCCGGCGGTGTATGCGTGTCGCACCGGCCGCGAAGACGCGAGGGGGACGTCCATGAAAAGGCGAGGATTTACTCTCATCGAACTGCTGGTGGTCATCGCGATCATCGCGATCCTGGCCGCCATCCTGTTCCCTGTGTTCTCCCGGGCGAGGATGCGGGCGAACACGGCCACCTGCATCAACAACCTGAAGCAGCTGAGCCATGCCTTCCTGATGTATGCGGACGACTATCACGGCCGGCTTCCGGACGTGGGATGGGGGTCCGACTCCGTGCCCAACTGGTGCGGGAGCGTGCGCGACCGCCTGAAGTGGGTGTTCGTGGAGAACGGGACGCTCTGGCCGTATGTCCGCTCCGCGAAGGTGTATCTGTGTCCGATGGACCGCAACCGCGAAGCAAACCCGGCGAACGTGACCCCTCCTACCGGGAAGACCATCCGCGACTTTCCGCTTTCGTACAGCATGAACTCGTCTTTGGACAAGATGAAGGTGGATTCCATCGGGAAGGACCCGACGCGGATGCTGCTTCTCATCCACGAGGCGCGCAACCCGAAGGATTCCACGACGGGCGTCACGAGCGTGGGCATCAACGACGGCATCTTCGTGACGCGTCCGGGGGAGGCGCGCGACATCCCTGACCGGGTGCACTACGACGGGACCACCATCTCCTACCTCGACGGGCACGCAAGGTGGGCCAGCTACGAGCAGCTGATCGCCGAGCGGGACGCCGGCCACTGGCAGCCCTGACGCCCGCCGGCTGCGTGTGGAGACAGTAAGCACGGCGGCCCCCGGCTGATGAGCCGGGGGCCGCTTCATCTCATCGGCGCGCTCTGGCGGAGGGAGGCGCCCAGTCCCGCAGGACGCTCAGCCGCTCACTGCACGTACCAGAACCTGCCCTCCAGGGTCCGCACGATCTTCCCGCCCCGGGAGTCCAGGCGGACCTCCTCGGTCACCGACGACTTCTCCTCGTGCCGGATGTTGTTGTCGAAGATGCGGCCGGTGATGGTGATGTCGTAGGTCACCTGCCAGCGGTCCGGTCCGGACTGCCGCGCCTGCACGTTGGAGACGCTGACGCGGATCTCGTTGAACACCGAGAACATGTTCCGGAAATGGTCCCGAAGGTCGTCCACGGTGGTCCCGTCGCCCGCCGACCAGGTGTCCGCGATGAGGCCCATCAGACGGGCTTCGTTGCGAGATTCGTACGCCTGCTTGAAGCGGTCGTAGAACTCCTTCACCTCCGCCGTGCGGTCCTGAGGGCGGTCCAGCAGCTCCCGCAGCCGGGCCTTCGCCTCGTGCAGTCTGCCGGACATCAGCCCGATCTGGTTCGCGGCGTCCGCGGCATCCCTGTAGAGAGGATCGTCCGGCGTCCCCAGAGCTCCATAGGCCGCGGTCATGCGGGGGTAGGGTTCGGCGGTGAGGGTGTTCGTGTGGAAATCCTCCACCCGCGCGAGGAGCTGCTCGATGGCCGCCCGGTCGCCGGGCTGCGCCGCGAAGGCGGCGTCCACCAGCTTCTGAGCCTCCTGCAGCCGCTGCCGGATGGCCGCGATGAGAGCGGGCAGGTCTCTCCGGGCCTCTTCGGCCTCCTTCTTCCACTGGTCCTCGCGCATCTGCGCCGAAAGCTGCAGGTGCTGCGCGTACAGCTCCTTCAGCCTGTCCCGGAAGGCCACGTAGGGGGCGGCCAGAGGAGACTGCGCCGGGACCACCACCTCCCGGAAGGTGGCGGTGGACGTCCCTGCGTAGCCGATCTCCAGCGGAATGATGGACGGGAGCGCCTTCCAGTTCTCTTCGAACGCCGACGTGCCTGGCTGCATCTTAGCGAGCATCTCCTGAGCGCGGGCCAGTCCGCTCTTCGTGACGGGAAGCCCGGCCCAGCTGCCGTCCTTCGATTCCACGAAGAAGTTGTCTTCCGGGAACCCGGGCGCCTCGGAGAGCTGCCGGAAGTACGCCTCCACCGCCTCCTTGAGCCAGGGGCCCAGCTGCTCCGCGAACTTCGAGAGGTTGGTGGATGTCCAGACGGCGCGCATCGCGGCGAGCGCCTCGCTCTTCTCGGCGGCCGTCACGTAGTGCCGGTAGGGGACGGTGGACACGATGCCCCGGTCGTCGGCGAGCGGGATGCGGAGCGCGCCGCCATCGCCGTACGAACCGGACTCCGCCACCACCCCGTAGCTCTGTCCGGTGCTGACCAGACGCTGGAAGTTGGCGGCGACCCTGCGCAGCCAGAACGCGTCCGCCTCCCGGTTGGAGGCCTCCTGCTCCGCGCGCTCCATCAGCGCGGCGGCGGCAGCCCGGAGGTTGGCGGCCGCCTTCGGAGCCGTCTCCCTGCGCCTCCTCCACTCGTCCTGCGCCAGGAAATCCGGGGCGAAGAGCCTGCGGATCTCCTGCAGGTCCTCGGCGAAGGCCGAAAGCAGCGCGTCGAACTCCTTCGCGCCCCTCTCGTAGGCGTCGGCGAGCGCCAGCGCCTCCGCTTCGGCGCGCGCCGCCGCATTGCGGATGTCCCTTGCCCGCGCCGACATCGCTTCGGCCATAGCGCCGAGCCGTGCGGACAGCCCCTCGCTCAGGGTGGAATCCGGCGGCTTCGCCACCGGCCCCAGCTTGGTGTAAGGGTCCCGCTCGACATCCTGCCGCGCCCGGGCGAGCGACGGAGCCAGTTCGTCCGCCGAGTCGATGCCCGGCCCCGGGAGGGAGATCGCCTTCAGACGGTCCAGGATGGCCGACATGCTTCGCGCGACACCGGCCGCCTGCATCTTCGCCACGCTGAGTTCGGAGGTCATCTGCGAGAGGACGGCTGCGTGGTTCAGCTTCGCGGCCGCGGCCCCGGCAGCCGCCGCGTCCTGCGCCATCCTGATCGCCTCCTGCCAGGCGTTCGCCATCGCCTGCTCCTGCTCGCGCTGCGGCTGCAGGGCCTCGCTCATCCGCCTGGCCTCCTCCTCGATGGCCTGTCCGGCTGCGATGCGGGCTCTTGCCTGCTCCGCGGTCTCTCCCTCGGGCGGCTTCTTCCCGTACATCGTCGGGAAGACCATCGCATTGCCCTCCTTCCAGCGGGCGTCGATGGCCTCTCCCTGCGCCTTCAGCGACTGACGCAGCGACACCAGGTCCTCCGGCAGACTCGAGGCCCGGCCTGCCACGGCGGCCTTGAGGTCGCGCTCATACGCCGCGATGGTGCCCTCCTCGGGTCCGTTCGGGACGGGCAGCGTCCCGCCTCCACCGCCTCCGAACGCCACCGCCCAGTTCTGCTTCTGCCAGGCATCGACGATGGCGTCGGCCAGCGGCTTTTTCCCGGGAGGCAGCGCGTACAGGTTGTCCGGAGGCGCCATATCACCGTCCCGGATGGCGCTGCGCAGCTTCTCCAGAGCGGCGGAGGCATCGGGATGGCCGCCCCAGTCGAACGGCTTGATGAGGGGCTTGAAGTACTGGACGTAGTAGCCGACGGGGTCGACTTTCGCTGCGGGGGCAGGCTGGCCAGGTTCAGGCGAGGGAGGTGACGGCTTCTCCACACGCTGGGCCAGTTTCTTCTTGATGGCGCGGATGCCGTCCGCCGCCGCATTGTGCGCGGCTTTCAACCCGTTGAACAGCTGCTGGCGGTATTCCGCGGTCGGACCGGAAGCGGGCAGCCAGGCCACCACGTCCCGCACGTAGTCCCTGGACATCCTCAGGTGTACCTGAAGCGTCTCGTAGTCCTCCTTCTTGGCCGCCTCCTCGATGGCGGGCAAGCAGGTCTTGAGATACGCCTCCACGACTCCCGCCATGTCCAGCGCCTTCTGGATCTTCGCAAAATACTGCTCCAGGGTCATCCCGCCCGCCTGGAGCTTTGCGCTCAGCTCTGCCAGCGCCTGACGGGCCAGCACCTGCTGCTCCTGCACCTTCGCGGCGCGGTTCAGCCACCCGATGAGGCCGGCCACATACTGCTTGACCTCTGCGTGCTGCTCCATCAGCCTCCGCTGCTGGACCTGCTCCAGACGCTCCGCCGCCGTGCTCTCGCGCACCGGAGCGTTGGGGTCCGCCGCCGCAGCAGCGAACCCGCCGGCGGGCGCTCCCCCACCGGCCGCGACGGCGATGACGGGGTCGGCGATGTAGGCGTCCACCTTGTCCCAGAAGCCGGGGCCCGGGAACTCCCTCTGCAGCTCGTTCTCGACATAGGCCTTGAACAGGTTGCGGAAGGCGGGATCGGAGAGGATGCGCTTCCAGACCTTCTCCACGTTCTCGGGGGTCACGGGAAACGGGTCGCCTTCCCCCAGCGTCCTCCCTTTGCTGCGGGTCATGTTCTCGATGCTGCCGTACAGGCTTTCCAGTTCCCGCCCCATCGTCGCTTCGCTCAGTGCCTTGGCCGATTCGCGCCAGATGGCGAACGCGGTAAGGGCGGCGGCCACCACGGGCCCCGTGATGCCGTAGGACTGAAGAAGCGCCTTGCCGCTTTCGCTGCCCGCAAGTTCGGAGAGAAGAGTGGTGGCGGTGGTGATGGCGGCCTCGTCGTACTGCTCGGAATAGATCTTCCCCCCGACATCCAGGACCGCCGACAGGCGCCCGATGGCCTGGTTGATGTCCGAGATTTTGTCGCGCCAGACCTTCTGGTTGGCGATCTTCGCAAGGTCGGAGCTTCGCGTCTTGACCGCCTCCTTGAGCGCATCCCCCGCGCTGTCGGTGAGGGCGCCCAGGATCTCCCCGTACGCGGCGGGGATGCCGTTGGTGGCAAGCTGGTCCAGAAACTGGATGTCAGGGTCGGCCTCCGGCTCATCGTCCTGAGCCAGAGCAGCCGGGCCGGCGAGCGCCAGAAGCGCTGCCAGGAGCGTCAGAAGAAGGAACCGATGGCATGTCATCGCCAGCACCTCCCAGGCAGTGCTGAAACGGGACTCCGGAGACGCAGCGGGGGACGGCCGCGCCTTTTCTGCCGGCCGCAGCCGTCCCCGCGAAGAGACCCGTGCCTCAGGTGTTGTCCCACTGGACGACGTTGGACGGCTGACTCAGCACACCGTCCGAAAGGCGCTCCACCCGCACCCTGTAATACAGGATGACAGACTGCTGCGCAATGTTGTCCGACATCACACGGATGAAGGTGTCAAACGCCTTGCGCTCCACTTCGGTCCACGGGCCGCCCGGACTCAGGCTCTCCTCCGCGATGACCTCGTAGAGTGCGGCCTGCGTATCCGGTATGACCGTGTCGAACTCCAGATCGACGAAATGGCGTTTTCCGCCGTCCACCACGCGAAGATTGCTAAGGCCGGCGAAGTCCGCTCCTCCGCCGCCACCGCCGCCACCGCCCCCGGCGATGATGCTGATGCCCTGGTCGAACGGCACCTGGCTGGCGCCTCCGGAGTCGTCCACCAACAGGATGGTGTCGTTGCCGGCGGTGTAGACCGTCCCGGTGGCCACATTGCCCGCGTCGCTCAACCCGAAGATGAGCGGGTTCTTCATGCTCCAGACCAGGAGGCGGTCGTCCTTCTGCTCGAACACGAACTCGGTCGTCCCCTTGTCCGTGAACGACTGTCCGCTTTTGGCCGAGATGAGGAAGCGGTTGTACAGGAGCGACACGTAGATGCGCCCCTTCGCTCCGGAGGCCACGCTGGAGATGGTGAACCGCAGGTCTATCTGGTCGAAGGCGGTGAAGTCCTTGCGGATGGCCCGGTCCAGAAGCACCGCGTCACCGGCGAAGTCGTCGCTGACCAGCGCCATGAACGCGGACGGGTTCTCCTCGCAGTACGCATCGACCAGCTTCTGCAGCGCCTCGCGCACCGCGGCCAGAAGGTCGCGGTCCGAAAGCGTTATCTGACGGTAGGTGTCCTCGATCCTGTTGGTCTTGCCCGTCGTGTCCAGCACCTTGATGTACAGGTCGTACGTCTTGCCGAGCTCCGGCCGGAAGCTGAACTCGAAGGCGCCGGACTCGCCGAGTCTGGCCTTCTGCCAGGTCTCGCGGTTGTCGATGCTGACCTCCACAGACCCCACCTTGCCCGCCTTCGTCTTCGCCTTTCCGCGGATGACGATGCGGCCCTCCGGCAGGCTGTCGCGGAAGAGCGTTATCTTCTCGTTCTTCTCGAGGAAGGACATGTTGTTGATGTACAGGTAGTGGAAATCCACCGGCTCGTCGGACTTGCCGAAGATCCACCACTTCGCATCCGCCCCGCCGCTCGCCAGTCCGAGCAGCAGAAGGATGCACAGGAACCGAATCGTACCGGGTCGCATTGCTGCATCCATCCTCTCAGTAATCGAACCTTATCCCGACGGCCCAGGTGGTCTCGGTGAAGTCCCTTGAGTCGTCCGTGTTGTCGTAGTCGTTGATGCCGAACCGGAAGAAGACCGTCTGGTCCGAGAGCCCGAGGCTCGCCGGCGGCCGCCAGTAGACCCCCAGGTTGGCGAACAGCCGGTCGTTGTCGTCCCCGCCGTCGCGAAGCAGCCGGTGAGAGCCGAGCTTCACGCTGGCCGAGATGTTGGACTCGGGAAAGTCCATCCCCAGTCCCACGGAGGTCTCGTAGACCCGGTCCTCGAAGCCGGTCAGGTCGTCCTTCGCGAGCCACGTCCCCAGGAAGAGCTGGGGCCGGTAGATGACGCTCCCCATCGTCTTGCGGGTGCCGATGGTGGCGTTGAGCGTGTACTCATTGGAGTCGCGGACGCCCGGATCGGTCGCGTAGTCGATGAGCCCGGCCCGCGTCTCGAAGTCCATCGTGCCGAAGCGGTCCCGGTAGCCAAGGTCTATATAGTGGTTCTTCGCCTTCCGCCCGCCGCCGTTCGACTTGTCGTAGCGATACGCCACGTCGCCGGACGCATACACCCGGTTGAACAGGCGCCGCTGCGCGAAGCTGATCTCCGGCCGCCAGTGCGCCGTGGAGAACGCCTTCTGGTCCGACAGGTTGTCGCGGAACCAGATGAACCCCAGGTTCATCGTGGTGTTCCTGCCGTTGCGCTGGCGCCAGCGGGCCCGCACCCGTTCGCGGTCCGAGGTGGCGGAGCCGAGCAGCGTGACGAAGCCCGGAGTCACGCGTTCGTACTCCAGGTTCAGGCGGATGTTGTCGCCCTGTCCGTCAAAGATGAGCCGGTGCGCGCTGCCGTTGCGGCTGATGGCGGCTGTGCCGGCGCCGGGCGATTCATCGGCGTTGGAGAACGCCGACTCCCCGGCGATCATGAGTCCCTCGAACGGCTTATACTGCCAGTCGAACCCGTAGACCGGCCCTTCGTAGAGCGGGTCGGTGGGGTTCACTCTCTTGCTGTCGTCCACCTGCAGGAGCTGAAGCCCCACCGTCCAGGCGTCTCCCAGACGCTGAGCGGCCCGCACCCCGTAGGCCTGACGCCTGATGGACTTCACCTGCGACGGCCCGTAGAAGCTGTCCCACCGGGGATATCCCACCCCGTAGATGAGCGTGAAAGCGGGCACGCGGTCGGAGCCGTTGTCGAAGCTGTACGCCAGGCCCTTCAGCGAGGAGCTCAGGGTGTACTGCGAGAAGTATTCGAACGTGTCTCCCAGCGTCCAGCGGCCGGCGCCGCTTCCCATCTTGAGCTGAAGGTTGGTGAGCGAGAGCGGACGCAGGTCCACGGTCCTGTCGTCGGTGCCCCGGCCGCCCATGTTCAGCCAGTAGCTCCGCTTCTCCGAGTCCACTCCCTGATTCAGCTGGATGTTCTCGATGAGGTTGAACTTCTCCGTCAGGGTGGACTGAGCGGCCCCGGCCCCGCTCACGTTGTTGTAGTTCAGCTCCAGTTCGTTGGAGACGCGCCGGGTGAACTCCTCGTCGGCAGCCCACAGGCAGGTCGCCAGAGCCCCCGCGAGGATGGCGGCAAGAGCCGCCCCGCATGCTGACCTCATAGTCGTTTATTCTCCCTCCGGACCCCCTATCCGGTCTGGGCGGCTGTCTTCGTCGTTTCCTTCCGGGTCGTGGTATCGACCGCCGCGTCAGGATGTCACCGCGCACAGCTTCCGGACACGTGCGGAGGAAGGCCGCTCTTCAGGAAGAGCAGGGACGGAGCGCCGGCTCAAGCCGGTATCTTCCGGGCCAGTATAGATTCGGCAGACATCCGGGAAAACTGGACACCCGCCGCCGGCCCGGCCGGTCCGAGGGTGAGTCTTCGCTGCACACGCGAAGAGTTCCTGCTGTCAGCAGCCGGATTTTTCACGATGTCGCAGGTCCGCGCAGCTTCCAAGACCTGTTCGCAGCACGGGCGCGGCCGGACTCAGGGGCATCTGCGCGCAAGCGCGAGATAGAACTCCGGCTCGTCCGTCACCTCGATGCCTGCGAACCCGCACTCCGAGAGGATGGAGGAGATGGCCTCCGGTGACGGCACCATATCCCCGTTGACGACTCCGCTTGCCTCGCGGTGGACGCGGTTGACCGCCTCCCGGCCCACCGGATGGGAGATGCACAGGATGCCCCCCGGGACGAGCATCCGCCGGATGTTCCGGAGAGCGGCGCAGGGGTCCTCGAAGTGGGGGAAGACCGCGTTCAGGACGGCGCAGTCGAACGAGGCGTCGCCCAGGTCCAGCACTGTGACATCGCCCAGCAGGAAACGCACGCGCTCCGGGAACCCCTTCGAGCGCGCCACTTCCAGCATTCCGGGAGAGATGTCCACCGCCGTCACGCTGCCGCTGCCCCGCAGCGCCTCCAGGAGGAACGGGATGATGACCCCCGTTCCGGCGCCCACGTCCAGCACCCGCATCCCGGGCGCGACGCCGGCCTCGCGCACCACCCGGCGGAGGCGCACGCCGATGTCCGGGCGCTCGGCGGCGTCCCAGCCCGGGGCCAGCCGGTCGAAGAACTCCCTCTGCTCGTCGATGGCGGCTCCCACGCCCCGGCGCCCTATCCCGAGATGCGCCCGTCGCTCAGACGCACGATGATGCCGTGACGGTTGCGGGGGTACCACCACTTCGGCGCCACCGGAAGCAGGCGCTCCTCGGACGTGAACACATCCACCGGGCCGGAGGGCCCCACGCTCCACACGGCCCACTTCACCGGCGACTGGTCCGCCCGGTAGAACGGGACGTAGCCCCCGGAGTCCAGCGGATAATCCCGCGGCACCCAGATGGCCAGGATGGTCTTCTGTCCGTTCGAGAACCCCGGACCGGGAGCGAGATACTTGTAGCTGCGTCCCGGATTGAACGGGTCCTCCATCTTCTGCGACCCCAGGTAGCCCCGCCACAGCTCCTGGGGGAGTTCGTTGTAGTCTTCGAGCTGCATGGCCGCCCCCATGCAGTAGGTCCGGGCGGGCGGATAGGCTCTGTGGTCCTCGCGGTACATCTCGAGCGCATCGCCGAGCTGCTTCAGCTCCACATGCGCCCTGGCCACCCTGGCGCGGACCTTCGCCTGCCCGAACACGGGGAACAGGATGGCCGCCAGCACCGCGATGACGGCCACCACCACCAGAAGCTCGATGAGCGTGAATCCACGTTGCCTGTCAGTCAAGGACGCGGACATCGCCTCCGTGCGCCATCTCGAGCTGCCTGCCGCCGGCGCGGTCCACCGCAACGCCGGTGACCGCCACGCGCGTTCCGCTCGCGGGAGCGGGCGCGCCCGCCAGACTGACCGGCACGGTCTGACCGCTGTCCTCCACGAGCAGGAAGCCGTCCTGAGTGGCCGGGCCGGCCGTTCCGGGCACCCTCACCAGGAGCCCCTCCGGCGCAAGGCCCCCGCCGACACGGGCCAGCCCGCCTCCCACTCCCAGCGGGACCGCCCGGGACTTGCCGAACGCCAGATGCCGGGCGGACACGGCCTTCTCCCCGTCATGCATCACCACCGGCCCGAGCACGCTCACCACGTCCCCGGCCGTCACTTCGCGGCTGCTGACCACGCGCACCCCTCCGGCGCGGCCCTCGTCCTGGATGTAGAAGTATCCGTCGAAGATCCGCGAGACCACCTTGCCCGCCAGAGCCACGTTCTCGCCCACCGCCATGGACTGCACCTCCCGGCAGGAGCCGAGCGCTGCGGCCACATCGGCCTGCTTCCTGACCCAGATGCGGTACGCATCGTGATACGGAAGCGCGGTATCCTCCTGGTCCATGATGCCGACCACCGAGACCGGGCCCTGAGGCTTCGGATTGCCCGTGAAGTCGCCCATGCGGGACAGCAGAAGGCCCACGCTCCCGGTGGAGTCGCTGATGGTCAGGAGGCTGTTGTTGGCCCACTCGCCCTCGCCCACCCGGACGCCGTGAAGCATCACCAGCCGGGTCTGGTAGCGCTCCCCTCCGTCCCGGCGGGTGGGGTCGAAGAAGTTGCAGTTGCCGACCGAAGGGACGAACTCCGGGTCGGGCAGCCCCGCGTGGCCGAGCACCGTCACCACGAACCGCGTCTCCGGCGAGCCCGAGTGCCGGTCGTTGATGAATACCTTGCCGTTGTGGTTGGCCAGCAGTCCCGTGACGCGCACCCGATCTCCCGCCTGGAAGTCCACGTACTCGGCCGGGCGCCACTGCGGACCCTGGTAGAACCGTCCGGACCACACCTGGATGCCGCCCCGGCGCGAGGTATCGTCCTGAATGAAGATGGTGTACATGTCCGCCGGGTTCAGGATCTCGTCCACTCCGGCCAGGGCCACGCCTTCCACCGTGACCCGGTTCTCCGGCAGAGGGTCCGCCCCCACCAGGGGATGGCTGCCCGTGCCGTCCGGATTGACGGCCTGATAGTCCCAGATGGTATCGGCCGCGCCCGCGACAGGGGCGAGGCCGAGGACGCACGCAACGAGGACAATGACTCCCGCTCTCACGCTTTTCTCCTTTCCTGAAGCCGGCGTGCTACGCTCTGCCAGAATGTAACACGCCTGCGGGGCAAAGTCAAGCGGCTATCCGCGCTTACAGGAAGGGGGCTTCAGGGGAGACGGCCCGCCGGGATGCAGCTCAGATGGCCCTGACGCACTCCCCTGCGGCTGACCAGCGTGTCCGCGACGGCGCGCACGCGGGCGCTCGTCCCGCGCAGGATGATGACCTCCAGGCAGTTGTGCTCGTCCAGATGCACGTGCGTGGTGCAGACGATGACATCGTGGTGCTCGTGCTGCAGCCGGTTGAGAGGATTGGCACGCTCGAAGTCGTGGTGGTCGTACAGGATGGTGAGCGAGGCGGCCACCTCCGCCTCCGGCTCCGAGGCCGCCTCGCGGGCAAGCTCCTCGCGGACAAGGTCGCGGATGGCCTCCGAGCGCACCGAGTACCCCCGGCGCGCGATGAGCGCGTCGAACTCCCGAAGAAGCTGCGCATCCATCGAGACCCCGAACCGCTGCAGCCCGGCCATCCGCTCCTTCGCCTCCTCCCTCAACGCGCGATGACCAGCTTTCCGCCCCTGTCCCGCTCCTCGGCCCGCCGCAGGCTCTCCTCGGCAGGGCGCAGGTCTTCGCGGGTGAGGCCGAGCTTCTTCAGCAGCGGGTCGCGGACGAGGGACACATACTCGCGCGGCCCGTATATCCCGTGCTGCGCCAGCTGACGGGCCCGCTGCTCGTAGTCGGATATCTCGCTGCCCGCCGGCATCCGGAAATGCCGGAACACATAGGCCAGGTCCTCGACGGTGCCGGCCGGGTCGTGCTCCATGAAGACCTGAAGCGCCTTCAGGAAGAAGCCGTAGTGCGCCGCTTCGTCCTTCGCCAGCAGCAGGAGCAGCTTCATCAGCGCGGGATCGTGCTGGCTCTGAGCCACCTTGCGAAGCTGGCGGTAATTGACGTGGGTGGCCAGTTCCTGGATGGTGGTGTAGCAGATCATCTGGCGCGGCGTTCCGAACGGAAGCTCCCACTCCGACTCCCAGAGGTCCTCGTCCAGCTTCTTGAGCTGCGCCTCGCTGCGCTTTCCGGAAGCCATCAGCCACTCCCTGAGCACCATGGAGTGCTTGCTCTCCTCGTACCCCCAGTTGATGTGGAACCAGGCCCGGCCGCGGCTTTTCCGGATCATCAGGAGCATCTTGCTGGTGTAGTCCGGCAGGAAGGATTCCACCGCGCAGAAGGTCTCCACCACATCGGCCACCAGGTCGCTGACCTGCGGGTTGGCTTCGGACCAGGGGATGTCGCGCTTCACGTTCCAGCGCCGGCGCTCCTCCGCGTGATGAAAGTACTCCAGGTAGTTATGGTAGATCGCGTCTTCGATGGCGTTGCTCATGCTGTCTCTTCCTCCGCCGGTTTGCGGCGAACGGTTCGCATTGGATATAAGTCGAGAGGGTTGCTTCATTTTAGCCGCCGCGGGCCCGGCCGTCAAAGAGCCGCGGAAATCCCCGGCGGGTGAAAGCAGGGGCGGAGCAGGTGGCGTCCCCTGTCATGAGGAACCTCCCCGGCAGCGGTTGCCGCTCCCCGCGCTCCCGGAGCGGCGGAAAGTGGCGGCAAAAACCGTTACTGTGTGGCATATTTCACAAAGTCAGGGTATAATACCCCCGGACCCTACGCCCTGACATCCCGACCGCCTCCTGTCAGGCGGAAAGACGGAGCGCCGAGTTGAGACTTCTGGACAGACAGAACTTCCTGCTGCGCAGGCTGCACTCCCTCACCGGAGTCGTGCCGGTGGGCGCCTTCCTCGTGGAGCACTTCATCACGAACTCCTTCGCTCTGGGAGGGGAGGAGGCGTACAACAAGAAGGTGGCCTTTCTCACCAGCCTGCCCTATCTGTACGTCATCGAAGCGCTGTTCATCTTCCTGCCCATCATCTTCCACGGTCTGCTCGGCATGTGGATCGTGTTCTCGGCGGAGGTGAGCGTGGCGCGGCACCGCTTCCTGAGGAACTGGCTCTACTTCTTCCAGCGCGTGAGCGGGGTGTTCCTGGTGGTCTACATCACGGTGCACGTCTGGACCACCCGCTTCGCCGGAGAGGAGAACCTGTTCCGCCTGATGGAGCACAAGCTCTCCTCGCCGGGCTGGATGTGGTTCTACATCGCGGGCGTGACGGCGGCCACGTTCCACTTCGCGAACGGCCTGTGGGGGTTCATGGTGACGTGGGGGATCACGGTGTCGCCGCGGGCCCAGAAATGGTCCACCTACGCGTGCGCGGGCGTCTTCCTGGCGATGACGTTCGTGGGAGTCAACGCGCTTCTCGCATTCACGGGCGACGCCGTCACCTTCCTCCAGAAGTAACGGGCGAAAGCGGCTGGCAGTCTCGCATCCAGGACAGGACGGAACCGGACATATGGCAAGACCGAACTTCATCGTGGTTGGCGGAGGCCTCGCGGGTCTGATGACCACCATCAAGATCGCAGAGGCCGGATACAGCGTGGACCTCATCTCCCTGATGCCGGTCCGCCGCTCTCACTCCGTCTGCGCGCAGGGCGGCATCAACGGCGCGGTCAACATCCGCGGCGAGAACGACTCGCCGGACATCCATTTTTACGACACCGTCAAGGGGGGCGACTTCCTGGCCGACCAGCCTCTGGCGAAAGGGATGTGCTACGCCGCGCCCGGCATCATCTACCTGCTGGACCGGATGGGGGTGGCGTTCAACCGCACCCCGGAGGGCAATCTGGACTTCCGGCGGTTCGGAGGGACGCTGTATCACCGGACGGCGTTCGCCGGCGCCACCACGGGGCAGCAGATGCTGTATGCGCTCGACGAGCAGGTCCGCCGCTACGAGGCGCAGGGACTGGTCCGCAAGTTCGAGCACCACGATTTCCTGGCCCCGGTGCTGGACGAACGCCGCATCTGCCGGGGAATCGTGGCGCTGGACCTCTGGGAGATGAAGGTGACGGCCTTCCGCGGGGACGCGGTGGTGATGGCCACCGGCGGCCCCGGGGGCATCTACCGGCAGTCCACCAACTCGGTGCTGAACACCGGTTCGGCGGCCGCGGCGGCCTACATGGCAGGCGCGCGCTACGCCAATCCCGAGTTCATCCAGGTGCACCCGACGGCCATCCCGGGAGAGGACAAGCTCCGGCTGATGTCCGAATCGGCGCGCGGAGAGGGCGGGCGCGTGTGGGTGCCCCGCAACAAGGGCGACAACCGCCCTCCGCGGGAGATACCGGAGGAGGACCGCTGGTACTTCCTCGAGGAGAAGTATCCCCGCTTCAAGAACCTGGTCCCGCGCGACATCGCCAGCCGCGAGATCTACGACGTCTGCGTCAACAAGGGGCTGGGAGTGGGCGGAGGGCTGATGGTCTATCTGGACCTGACCCACATCCCGGCGGAGACGCTGGACCGCAAGCTGGGCGGCATCCTGGAGATCTACGAGAAGTTCCGCGGGGACGACCCGCGCAAGGAGCCGATGCGCATCTTCCCGGCCGTTCACTACTCGATGGGCGGCCTGTGGGTGGGCTACGACGCCGACGACCAGGGGATGCCCGTCGTCGGAAGCCCCGCGAACCACGCCACGAACATCCGCGGCCTGTACGCCGCCGGCGAGGTGGACCACCAGTATCACGGGGCCAACCGGCTGGGAGCGAACTCGCTGCTTTCCTGCATCTACGGCGGGATGCTTGCCGGACCGGCGGTGGTGTCCTACTCCACCGACCTGGATGTGCTCGCCTCCGAGCTGCCGGCCACCATCTTCGAGCAGGAGGAGCGGCGCTGGACGGAGCGCTTCGAGCAGATCGCCCGCATGGACGGTCCGGAGAACGCCTACCAGATCCACTACGAGCTGGGACGCTGGATGGTGGAGAACGTGACGATCGTGCGGGACAACACGAGGCTGCGCGATACCGAGATGAAGATCCTGGAGCTGCGGGAGCGCTGGTCGCGCCTGAACGTGCGGGACAACACGAGGCTGCGCGATACCGAGATGAAGATCCTGGAGCTGCGGGAGCGCTGGTCGCGCCTGAACGTGCTGGACACGCAGATGTGGGCCAACCAGGCGGTGGCGTTCGCGAACCAGCTGTGGAACATGCTGGAGCTCGCCCGCCTCATCACGGTGGCCGCCGAAGCGCGCAACGAGAGCCGGGGAGCGCACTACAAGCCCGAGTTCCCGGAGCGCGACGACGAGCACTGGCTCAAGACCACCATCGCGGAGTATTCGCCGGACGGCCCGAAGCTCTCCTATGAGCCCGTGGACACCTCGCTGGTGAGGCCCGTGGCCCGGAAATACGACTGAATCCGCCTGCGAGCCGCAATAAGCTGGCAAGTGAGAGGACAATGGCAGATCGAACCGTGCATCTGAAGATACTGCGGCAGGACACCCCGGCGTCCCGCCCGTACTGGGACGAGTTCGAGGTGGACTATTCCGCGGGGATGAACGTCATCTCCTGTCTGATGGCCATACAGCGCAACCCCGTGAACCGGAAAGGGGAGCGGGTGCGTCCCGTGGTGTGGGAGTGCAACTGTCTGGAGGAGGTCTGCGGCTCCTGCTCGATGGTCATCAACGGCACCCCCCGGCAGGCCTGCTCCTGTCTGGTGGACAAGGTCACCCAGCCCATCGAACTGCGGCCGCTCTCCAAGTTCCCGGTGCTGCGGGACCTGATGGTGAACCGCCAGGCCATGTTCGACGCCTTCAAGAAGGTGAAGGCGTGGGTGGAGATAGACGGCACGCACGACCTCGGGCCGGGCCCTCAGATGGCGCAGCATGAACAGGAGAAGCTCTACCCGCTGACCCGCTGCATGATGTGCGGATGCTGCATGGAGGCCTGTCCGCAGTACCACAGCGTCAACAAGGCGTTCGTGGGGCCCGCCACCCTCAACCAGGCCCACCGCTTCAATGTGGACCGCGTGGGAAAGATGACCAAAGAGGAGCGGCTGCGCGCCCTGATGGAGAAGGGAGGCATCCAGGACTGCGGAAACGCTCAGAACTGCGTGCGGGTCTGCCCGAAGGACATCCCCATCACCGATTCCATCGCCGAGCTGGGACGGGAGACCACCAAACTGCTGTTGAAGGATATCTTCGGCTGAGCATCGAGAGCGCCCGGCGGCCCGTGTGCGGGCCGCCGGCGACATCCTCTCAGGCCAGCCCCATCTTCCTCAGATTCTCCAGGCTCAGGCGCACGCTCTCCAGCGGCGGGCGCTGGCAGACATCCTGCTCCACGATGATCCACTCCGTGCCCGCTCTGTCGGCGGCTTCGAAGATGGCCGGGATGTCCAGGATGCCCTCTCCCACCTCCGCAAACGCGCGGTCTTCCCCGGGGGCCATGTCTTTCAGATGCACCAGCGGGACGCGCCCGGCATAGCGCTCGATGTAGGCCACCGGGTCCTCCCCGCCGTGCTTCACCCAGTAGGTGTCCAGCTCGGCCTGGAGCGCCTCGGCAGCAGCGGAGGAGTAGAGCAGGTCCAGCCCGTACTCTCCGTCGAAGCGCTGGAACTCGAAGGAATGGTTGTGATAGCAGAGCTGCAGGCCGGCCTCCCGCAGCCGCGCGCCCAGCGCCGCGAGCATCCGCCCCACCCCGGGCCAGCCTTCCGGCCCGCCCCAGCGGTCCTCGCCCAGCCACGGCACCACCACGTAGCGGCTGCCCAGCCGCTGATGAAAGGCGATGACCTCGTCGAGAGACTGCTCCAGCCTGTCCATCCCCTCGTGCGCCCCGGCGCAGCGGAGCCCGAGACCTTCAAGCAGACCCTTCAGCTCTTCGGCCTCCAGCCCGCCGAACCCCGCGAACTCGACCCCGTCGTAGCCCATCCGGGCCACCTTCTCGAGGGTCCCCCGGAAGTCCGAGGCCGCCTCGTCGCGCAGGGTGTACATCTGAACGGCGATGGGAAATCGTTTCATCTTCTGCCTGCCTCCGGTGCACTGGCCGGATCCGCGCCCGGCCGAAGGAGGCTTCTCGGGCCGGAAGGGTTTCTCCTGCCCTCGCTCTGGCAGAGCCGGGCGGCCTTGCGTTACACTGTGCGAAATGCACGGTGAGGGGCGCGGCGGCCCGCTCCCGCCGGAGCGCCCCGGAAGGGAGGACCGCGATGACTGACGCCACGCTGGAATTCCGCAGGATCGGCTCGAGCGGGCTCGAACTGCTGCCGGGCGAGATGCTGGAGCGCAGGGAGTGCTCGCGGTGCCTGCACTGGGAGGCTGAGGACTTCTGGACCGGGAACGACGCGCCGGAGATTCTGGAGACTCGAAAGCTGAACTGGTTCCGGAAGGTGTCGGCGGAGTTCGACCCGTGCGCCATGGCCGCCGTCGAGGGCGGACGGGTGGTGGGCTACGCCCAGTTCGCCATGCCGGCGCACTTTCCCGGGCTGGCGGAGGCGGAGGTGCAGCCCGACCCCTCCATCCCGTTCATCGCCTGCTTCGTGGTCGCTCCGGAGCATCAGGGGAAGGGAGTGGGCGGAGGGCTGCTGCAGGCCGTCGAAGCCGCTCTGAACGAGAAGGGCTTCGCGGCCGTCCAGACCATCGCCCCGGCGGAGGCGAAGAAGAACCCGTCGGGACCCGCGTCGTTCTGGCAGTCCCGCGGATACCGCGAAGCGGCGCGAGAGGGCGGCTCTCTGCTTCTGCGCAAGGAACTGTAGGCGCATCCGCCGCCCGCCGCAAAACGAAACTGGAAAGGTCTTTCCTGCCGAATGGCTGAGACAACCGGCTCCGACCTGAGGAGCGCGCATCTGGAGGCGGCCGCCTCGAGACTGAGGATAGCCAGTTACATCGTCGGGGCGGTCACCCTGGCATCGCTCGCCGGAGGCATCGTCACGGGGAACTACCAGCCGTTCGCCGTGATGGTGGCGCTCATCCTGGCGGTGGTGGCGTCGTGGCTTTGGAGCGTGGCGGTGGACCGGGCCTACCACCGCCTTCGCGAGTGGAGCCGCAGACAGGCGCCCCAACCGCTCAGCATGACCCGTACCGCATCGTCCCGGCCGGCGGCGCGCTATCCGGTCCGCGCCATCTCGAGCGGCCCGGCGTCCCTGACCCTGGAGAACCTCGTCCGGCAGGGATGCGTCCCGCCGGTCCTGGCTTCCGAAGAGGCTTCCGACCCGCTCGAGCGCATCGCCGCTCTCAGGATGAAGGCTGCCGGAGACCTTCTGCGTCTGGCGCAGGAGCTGGAGCAGGCGGGCAGGAGCCAGGAGGCGGAAAAAGCTCGCCGGCAGGCGGCGGAACTGGACCCCCCTGCCGCGGGAGAGGCTTCCGGAGATGCAGCGCCGGACGCGCTGAGCCGGGCGCTGGCGCTGGTGCGCGGCAGAGATTACGAGGCGGGGGCGGCGGCGCTGGAGGAATTGGCGAAGAAGAGCCGCTCCGGAGCCGTCTTCTACGCGCTGGGCATCTGCCGGGCGGCGAAAGGCGACAGCGCCGGCGCTGCGGAGATGCTCCGCAAGGCAGCGGACCTCGGGGCGGAATCGGCGCTGCTGCGTCTGGCGCTGGGCGCCGCGCTCGCGGACACCGGGCAGTATGAGGAGGCTCTGCGGCAGCTGAAGGCGGCGGCCGCGATGGACCCGGACCTGGCGGCGGCGCACGCGGCCATCGCCGAGGTGGAACTCCTGACGGGTCAGCCGGACCGGGCGCGAGAGAGCGCGCAGGAGGCGCTTGCGCTGGACGCGGACCTGCCCTTCGCCCGGGCGGCCATGGGACGGGCTCTGTATCAGCTGGGCGACGCGCCCGGAGCCTCCCGGGAGTTCGCCAGGCTGCGGGAGTCCGACCCCGGCAACGTGGACCTGCTTTACAATCAGGCGGCTGCGCTGGCGGCTGCGGGACGCAACGACCAGATCATCAGCGACATCGCTCCGGCGGCGAAGGAGCTCGCGGACCCGCAGATCGCGAGGATCGTGGGAGAGGCGTTCGAGGCGGCCGGCAAGCGCGAGCAGGCCCGGGAGTTCCTGACCCGCACGGCGGAGCTTCTTCCGGAGAGCGAGGAGGCCCGTCTGAAGGTCGCCCGCTCGCTGCGCGAGGAAGGCAGGCTGGAGGAGGCCCGGGAGGCCGCGGAGCAGCTGGTGCGCGACCTGCCGCGCTCGGCGGCGGCCTTGACGGAGCTGGGGCTGGTGGTGGAAGCGCTGGGCGACCCGGAGAAGGCCCTGCATCACTTCCGGGCGGCCATCCAGCTGGACCGGAGCTTCCCGGACGCGCTGACGCACGCCGGACGGCTGCTGGTGGCGGCCGGGCAGTGGAAGGAGGCGCTGAACCTGCTGAAGCAGGCGGCGTCGCTGCCGGGCGCGACGGCCGAGACGTTCCGCTGGCTGGGCGAGGCTCATCTGGCGAGCGGGAAGGCGCTGCTCGCCATCGAGAGTCTCCGCGAGGCGGTGCGGCTCTCGGAGACGCCCGGAGGGGAGACCAGCCGGGCGCTGGGCCGCGCGCTGCTGACGGCGGGACGGGCGCGGGACGCGCTGGAGGAGCTGCGCCGCGCGCGCAAGCTGCTGCCGGATGACGCGGAGATCCTGCGGGACATCGGGTTCGCCTTCCACCGCCTCCGGAACTATCAGGAGGCGCTCCGGCACCTGAGGCAGTATCTGGAAGCCGTGCCCGACGCAAAGGACGCGGCGGAGGTCCGCGCACTGGTGGACCAGCTGGCCTCCGGATGAGGGAGACGGGCTTCCGGGCGGACGCCCCATGCTATAATGCCGCGAACGCCGCGAGCCGCCGGAAGGCCGCGGCGAGCCTGCGCGCAGCGCCCCGCTGCGGCGAGGACAGGGCTCAGTGGCGGAAGTAGCGGCTTTCAGAGGAATCCGATACGACGAACAGCGGGCGGGGAGCCTGTCCCTGCTCATCAGTCCTCCCTACGATGTGATATCGCCGGAGGAGCGCGAGCGGCTGCACCGTCAGAGTCCGCATTCCTTCGTGCGGCTGGTGCTGGGCGAGGACCTGCCCGGCGACAGCGAGGGCTCCAACCGCTTCACCCGGGCCGGGCAGTATCTGCGGGACTGGCTGAAGGAGGGCATCCTGAGGCAGGACCCGGCCCCGGCCATCTACTGCTTGCAGGTGGACTACACCGCGCCGGACGGCCCCCGGACGCTGGAGGGGATAACGCTGCTCGCGCGGCTGCACCCCTACGAAGACGGCGTCATCCTTCCCCACGAAAAGACCCTGCAGGGCCCCAAGGAGGGCCTGCGCCGGCTGATGCTCGAGACCGGCTGCAATCTGGACAGCGTCTGGATGCTGTACGAGGACAACGGCGGCAGGGTCCGGGAGGCGCTGGGCTCGGCTGCCTGGCGGGAGGCCGGCCCGGCCGCTGAAGACGGGACGGGCGTGCGCTACCGGCTGGAGGCCTGCGACTCCCCCGATGTCATCGCCCGCGTGCGGGAGGCGTTCTCGGGAGAGCAGCTCATCATCGCCGACGGCCACCACCGCTACGAGACCGCGCTGGAACTCGCGCGGGAGATGGGCGGCGGACGGGTGCCCGAAGATTGCCGGGGATATGTGATGGCGACGGTCTGCTGGACGGACCATCCGGGATTGACGGTACTTCCCACTCACCGCGTGGTGCGCGGGATACCCCGGGAGCAGGTGGAAGGCCTCGAGGAAGCGCTCCGGGAGCGCTTCTCCATCCGCAGGTGCGACCCGGCGGAGGTGATGGACGCACTGGGAGAGGCTCCGCCGTCCGCATTCGCCTGGATGGACGGAGAGGGCGCCCGGCTGGCGGCGCCGGTGTGGCCCGTGGACGCGACGGGAGCGGAGCTGCTGCAGCAGCTGGTGCTGGCGCAGCAGTTCGGCTTCGACATCGCCCGGCTGAAGACCGACCCGCGCATCGCCTATGTGGAGCGCGCCGGGACGGCCATGGAGATGGTGCAAAGCGGGGAGTATCAGGCGGCGTTCCTGCTGAAGCCGATCCCTGTGCGCACCATCACACGGTACGCGCGCGAGGGCCGCTGCCTGCCGCAGAAATCCACGTATTTCTATCCCAAGCTCGCGAGCGGGCTGGTGCTGAGGCGTATCGAGGAGGACGCGCCCGTTGCCGGGTGAGGAGCGGAGGCGGTCGTCCACCGCCAACGAGTTCGTCACTCTGGACGAGATCGACCACCACACGGCGGCGCTCAAGAACGTCTCGTTCCTGCTGGAGGCGGCGCGGGGCGCCATCTGCGTCTCGGGCAGCGACACCGCCTTTCTGGAGCCCGTGGTGCTGGTGGACGGCCACCGCCTGGAGATGGGCGAGGGCGTCTGGGAGATGACCGGCCACTGGGTGCCGGAGATGACCCTGGAGAGGCCGGAGGGAACGGTGCGCTGCCAGTACCTGGCGCCGCCCGCGCGGAGAGGTTTTGCCGTCCGCCTGGAGTTCACAGCGGCGGCGGATGCCGATACCCAGCTTGCCTTTGAGGTGAACTGGGGGAGGACGCACCAGGTCTCGGACTCGTTCCACGCCATGGAAGGGGTGCGCCGGGCCGGCATCCACGAGGGACCGCCCTGCACGGCGTTCCTCGGCTTCCGCGCCCTCTGGCCGCTGTTCGGGTTCGGACTGCATGCCCGGGAGGGCCATTGGAGCGTCTTCAGCGGAGGGGTCCCCCTGTCCGGCAACAGGACGGAGATGGAGGCATCCCGCAACGAAGCCCTGGTGTGCCGGGCGTCCCGCTCGGCCCGCCTTTCTCCCGGGGAGAGTCTGGAACTGGTGCTGTTCGTGGGACTCGGGCTCGAGGCGTACGGAGGCATCGCGGGGGCCGAGGACCTGGCGCAGCACGGGTGGGAACATCTCTACCGGTCAACGCTCAGGTGGCTCGAAGAACGCGCGGTCATCTGCCGGGGAGCGGCGGCTGCGCACGCCGGACGCCTGAACCTGAACGCCCTGTACAACTATTTCTACAGCACGGGGGTGACGCTGGATTCGGAACGGATGGTGGTCACCTCCAGCCGCTCTCCACGGTATGACCTGACCGGCTCCTACACCGACCGCGACGCCTGCCTGTTCAGCCTGCCCGGGGTGCTGATGATAGACCCCGCCCAGGCCAGGCGGATGCTGGAATACTCGCTGGGAGTGCAGATAAGAAATGCCGGCTCGTTCCGGAGGTATCTGGACGGCATCCCGCTCGAGCCGGGCCTGGCGCTCGACGCCGTGGTGGCGCCGCTGCGGGCTCTCTGGATGTACGTGGACCTCACGGGAGACCACACCATCCTGTTCGACCGCGAAGTGCAGGAGGGGGTCAACCGGGTGCTGGACGTGCTGGACCGCCGGCAGCACGCTTCCGCGGCGCTCTACCACACCCGCAAGACGCCGGCCGGACGCATCGCGCACCTGCCCTATGTGACGTACAGCAACGCCCTGGTGTGGCGGGCGCTGTCGGACCTGGCCGACCTGTACCATCGCATCCGCGACCTGGAGCGCGAACACGAGACGGAGACCTGGGCCAGGGAGGTCCGGGCGTCCCTGCTGGAGCGCTGCATCGTGGACGGGCCATACGGCCCGATGTTCTGCTTCGCGACGGACCTGGAGGGCAGGTCCGAACCCGGAGACGAACCCGAAGGAAGCCTGCTGCTCCTTCCCTATCTGGAACTGTGCCGTCCCGACTTCGGGCCTTACGCCAACACGGTCCGCTGGATAAGGGAGCGGTGCGCCTCGGACTCCGCGGGTGGATGCCTGCTGGTGATGGCGAACGAGCTGCTCATCGGGAACCGCTCCGCCGCGGACGAGCTGGCGAAGGCGCCTCTGGACGAGGGGGTGGCGTGCCATACTCTGGACGGCAGAGGGATGCCCGAGTCCGGAGCGGCGTGGGCCGCGGGAGCCGGCTATCTGGCGTATGTGCTGGTGAGGGCTTTCGAGCGGGACGTAGACCTGCCGGCGCTTCGCCCCGGACCGTCGCGCGCCCACAGCCGGATAAGCCGCAGCACGATGCGGCCGGGCGTGGGGTGGGTATAACGGAACGGGAACGGGCGGCAGCCGCGCGTCCTTGACAGGGGTGCCCCGCGTTCCTATAATCCCGAATGCCGCGGGGCCGCCCGGCTGACGGCGGGCGCCGCGAACGTGTCTGTGAACCGGACAGGCAGGCCTGACAAACCTGCTTCCGGGCCATCGAGGGGGTCTTACCGCATTGCCGAACATCACTCCGGAGATCTTCAAGGCTTACGACATCAGGGGAACCTACCCGGACCAGTTCAACGAAGAGGCGGCCTACCACATCGCGCGGGCGTTCGCGCAGGCGCTCAAGGGAAAGACGGCGGTGGTGGGCCACGACATGCGCGAGTCGTGGAAGACGCTGGTCCCGGCCGTCATCAAGGGGCTGAACGACTCGGGCGTGGATGTCTGGGACATCGGACTGGCCAGCACGCCGCTCTTCTACTACAGCGTGAATGCGCTGGGCGGGGACATCGGTCTTCAGCTCACAGCCTCGCACAACCCGGCGAAGTACAACGGGTTCAAGCCCACCGGCCCGCAGGCCATCCCGAGCATCAGCTTCGTCTCCAATCAGGAGATCTGCCGGCTGGCCAACGCGGCCGAGTTCGACACTCCGGAGCAGCCCGGGAAGGTGCTCGGGCAGCGCGACCTTCTTGACGACTACATCGAGGCGGTCATCGAGGCCGCGGGGGTGGATGACTTCAGCGGGCTGAAGCTGGTCATCGATACCGGCAACGGGATGGGCGGACACGTGGTCCCCAAACTGACCCGCCGTCTAGGCGCCGACGTGGTGCCGCTTTACTGGGAGCTGGACGGCTCGTTCCCGAACCACGAGGCGAACCCCCTGGACGAGTCCACGATGGAGGACCTCAAGAAGAAGGTGGTGGAGGTGGGGGCGGACCTCGGGGTGGCCTATGACGGCGATGCGGACCGGGTGCGGTTCGTGGACGAGAAGGGGGAGAGCGTCCCGGGAGATATGATCACGGCGCTGCTGGCGCGTCAGATCCTGCGGCATCACCCGGGGGAGAAGATCCTCTACGATCTGCGCTCCAGCCGGGCGGTGCGTGAGGAGATCGAGAAGGCCGGCGGCGAGCCGGTGATGTGCCGGGTGGGCCACGGTCTCATCAAGCGCCAGATGCGGGAGGAGGGCGGCATCTTCGCCGGCGAGCTCTCCTGCCATTACTACTTCCGCAGCTTCTACATCACGGACAACGGCGACCTGGCGATGCTCCACCTGGTGGGGCTGCTGAAGGAGACCGGCAGCAGGCTCTCCGAGCTGTGGAGGCCCATCAAGCGCTATTTCCACTCGGGCGAGATCAACTCCGAAGTGGAGGACGTGCCCGGCAAGCTGAAGGAGCTGGAGGACCTGTACGGCCCTCAGGGCAGGTCGGTGCTGCATCTGGACGGACTGACGGTGGAGTTCGAGGACTGGTGGTTCAATGTGCGGCCGTCCAACACGGAGCCGCTGCTGAGGCTCACCCTCGAGGCGCCCACCGAGGAGCAGATGGCGGCCCGCAGGGACGAAGTGCTGCAGGTCATCCGCTCGTGAACGCCGCTCCCGACAGACCGGACGGACAGCCCCGGCCGAAAGAGGCCGCCGGCGCCGTGCCCTTCGCCGGAGGAGGGCGATAATGCTTGACATCCGGCTCATCCGCTCGGACCCGGAGACCGTCCGCCAGGCGCTCAGCCGCCGGGGAGAGGCGGCCGCCATCGACGAGCTGCTGGCCTTGGACGCCCGCCGCCGGGAGCTCATCACCCGGTCGGAGCAGCTCAAGGCGCAGCAGAACCAGGCTTCGGAAGAGATAAGCCGCATCAAGCGGGCCGGAGGAGACGCCTCCGCCATCATCGCGGAGATGAAGGACATCAGCGCCCGCGTCAAGGGGCTGGACGCGGAGTGCCGCTCCATCGAGTCCGAGATGGAAGCGATGCTGGCGAAGCTTCCGAACATCCCGCACGAGACCGTCCCGGACGGACTGTCCGAGGAGTGCAACGTCCCGGTGGACCGGTGGGGCGAGCCGCGGACGTTCGCCTTCCCGCCGCGCCCGCACTGGGAGATCGCCGAGCGTCTGGGCATCCTGGACTTCGAGCGCGGAGCGCGCATCGCAGGTTCGGGGTTCGTGCTTTATAAGAAGGGCGGGGCGCGGCTGGAGCGCGCGCTCATCAACTTCATGCTGGACCTGCACGTCACGCGGCACGGGTACGTGGAGATGTATCCGCCCTTCCTGACGCGCTCGGAGGTGCTGTACGGAAGCGGAAAGCTCCCGAAGTTCGCGGACGATATGTATCACGTCCAGCTGGACGACCTCTGGCTGAACCCCACCGCTGAAGTGCCCATCACGGGCATCCACGTGGACGAGATCCTGCCGCCAGGGTCGCTGCCGCTGAAGTACGCGGCCTACTGCGCCAGCTTCCGCCGAGAGGCCGGGGCGGCCGGCAAGGACACGCGGGGGCTCATCCGTCTGCACCAGTTCGACAAAGTGGAGCTGTTCCAGTTCACCGAGCCGGAGAAGAGCTACGACGCCCTGGAGGAGATGCTCCGGCACGCGAGGGCGGTGCTCGAGGCGCTGGGACTGCCCTACCGGGTGCTGAACTGCTGCGCGGGGGACATCGGCCAGGCGGCCAGCAAGATGTACGACGTGGAGGTCTGGGCACCCGGGCTGGAGCGCTGGCTGGAGGTCTCCAGCGTCTCGAACTGCACGGACTACCAGGCGCGGCGCTCGAACATCCGGTTCCGGCGCGAACAGGGCTCGAAGCCCGAGCTCGTCCACACTCTCAACGGGAGCGGGATAGCTCTGCCGCGGACGGTCATCGCCATCCTGGAGAACGGGCAGAGAGAGGACGGCTCGGTCGAGATACCGGAGGCGCTGCGCCCGTATATGGGAGGGATGGAGGAGCTCAGGCCGGAAGACTGACGGCCACCTGAAGTTCGGACGCTTGTCAAAGCAAAGCCCCTGCCCTTGCGGGCAGGGGCTTTCCGCATATCAGTGATGCCCCGGAGTTACGGCAGGATGCCCGCCCAGTAGCCGGCGTCCCGCTCCTGGAGCAGCTCCTCGTAGCGCCTCCAGACAGCGTGCCCGTCCAGGTAGACGATGGTGGTGCCGTCATAGTGGACGCGGTCCGGCAGGTCCTGCGCGTAGCCCGGAGTGGGCACGAAGATGCCGTCGTTGATTCCCGCGTTCGGGTTCTGCGTGCTGTCCCGTCCGTTGCGGGCCTCGTGGATGAGGAGCAGCATCCGCGTGGGCTGCAGGTCCGTGACCACCCCGTTGACCCGGATGGCCAGCGCCTCCGGCTTCATCAGCGAAAGCGAGTTGTTCATGGAGTAGGAGAGCGGATACTTGCGCTTCTCCTCGGGAGTCCCGATGATGTTGGACGCCTCACGGTTGCGGTCGGCCGGGCAGAGGAAAAGCTTCTCCGCCTTCACATACGGGAAGATGCTCCCCTGCCGCACATCCGCCTTCTGGTAGGCTCCGAGAGAGCCGCAGAAGTTCGGGACGTTCGCGACCGGCCTGAGGCCGCCGGCCGTGGAGTCGCCGCTGTTAGGCATCCGGCCGCCGTGGTCGTCGGCGTACATCTTGAACGCGAGGCTCAGCTGCTTCAGATTACTGAGACAGCTCAGCATGTTCGCGCGCTGGCGGGCGCGCGAGAAGACGGGGAAGAGGATCGCCGCCAGAATGGCGATGATCGCGATCACGACCAGAAGCTCGATGAGTGTGAAGCCTTTTCTGTCTCTGGTGATGGCGTACATGGCAACCTTCTCTTTTCTTTTCCGAACCCCCCGGGGAGCTGTCTGCCGCAGGACTCGTGACCGGCGCCTCTGCCGGCCACCTTGCCGACCACACGGAAGAGTGGAGACCCTCTGAGGACTATCCGGCGGACTCCGCTCCCGCCTGCTCCGGACCACCCGGAGCCGATGCTCCCGTGCAAACGCCTCCCCACACCCGGCAACCTGGGCGAAACACGGAAGTCAACTCTACTTTATTATCCCACCCCGCATCTTCCGTGTCAAGGCATACAGTACTGAAAGACTATCCTGCCTCGCCCGCCCGTCGCCGGGCGATTCTGTAAGGGAATCATCGGCAGGAAGGGGCCGCGCTTGCAGGGCGGCCCCGCTTCGAATGATCCGGCTCAGTGGCAGGAGCAGGTCAGGAACAGGTCCACCTTGCGCTTGATGACCTCTTCGCTGCCCGGGACGCTGAGCACGTCGCACTCGCTGCCCAGGATGAACGGATGTCCCGTCTCGCGCATCCTCTCCAGCGTCTCGCACGCCAGGCGCTCCACCTCCTGCGGGCTGACCTCGTCGTCGGAGAAGAACTTCTTGGTGGGCAGATTGCCGAACAGTACGACGTTGTCCGGCACCAGCCGGGCATCCTCCCAGAGCTTCCGGGAGCTTCCCAGGCTCAGGATGGCCGGGTCCAGAGAGGCGTAGCCCTGCACCATCTGGTCCGTCAGCTCTCCGCAGCAATGGAAGATGAGGTCCGCGCCGTGCTCCTCCAGGAGGTCGCGGATCATCCGGTTGTAACGCAGGACGTAGCGGTCGAAGATGTCCGACCCCTCCTCCAGCTGATTCGGGGAGATGTAGACGCGGTTGGCGGCCGGCTCGGCGATGCAGACCGCCTTCGCCCCCGCTCCAAGCTGCTCCCGCAGCGAGTGGAGGATGACCGTGATGGACATCTCCAGCGCCATCTCCACCAGAGCCACCTCCGGGTCGTCTTCGCCGGTCAGCCCGGTCCCGGCCAGATACACCGGCGTGATGGGGTCTGCCAGAAGCTTGGTCATCAGCGAGAACGGACCGATGGTCATCCCCACCGGGACCAGGTCCGTGTTCTCCGCCACGTACCGGACGGCTCCCACGGTGGCGTGGAACCGTCTGTTGCGCGTGCCGGGGAGCCTCTGCCGGACCGTCTCCAGCGTCCCGGGAGGCGGGCAGGAGCTGAAATGATACGTATTGATGTCGGCTTCCGGGACGTCCAGAGCCTCCAGCAGGACCGCCTTTTCGATCATCAGGTCCATCAGCGGGAAGGCGAGCGGCGTCCTGAAGCGCGCGGCCGCTTCCGCCACCACCCTTCCGAGCTTCTCCGCATCCAGCACTATCTCTTCGTGGTCGGGGTGCTCGCGCAGCACCAGGTCGGTCCCGATGGGCATCCGCAGCCCTGACCGGGCAAGGTCGATGTAGAACTGTCTTTCCAATGTCCTCTCGTCCCCCTTGTGAACGGCAGGGCCGCCAAGCGGACGGCCCTGCCTGCATTGTTCAGCTTATCCTCTCTTCCCGCAAGCTTCCTGCCCGAGGATTGCGGGATTTTCTGCGGAAGGACCCCGGCGCGCCGCCCTCAGCCCAGTTCCGCGACGCTCACCGGGCGGCCCAGCTCCGCCGACCGCCACGCCGCCTCGCAGAGCTCTATCCCGCGCAGGCCGCATTCCGGCGGGGTCCGGTTCTCGTCGCGTCCGGCCAGCACATCCAGGAAGTTGCGGTCCGGGTCGGAGCCCGGAGGAAGGTCGGATGGCTCGAACGGCTTCTGCCCCTGCAGCGCCACCGTGGTCTTTCCGTTGCGGGAGAAGATGGCCCCCTCCTCGCCCCACACGGTGAAGTCCTCCCACCAGACGGGACAGTCGCCGACGACCGTGATGGTGCCCAGCGCGCCGTCCGCGAAGCGGATGGCCGTCCCGGAGTTGATGTCCACCTCGGACCCCCGGTTGTCGATGTAGGACATCACCGTGTCGACGGCCAGGCCGGTGGTCCAGAGCAGGATGTCCAGCAGGTGGCTTCCCGAGTCGTTCAGCTGCCCCCCGCAGGACAACTCCATCTTCTGACGCCAGGTCCCCGCGGTCCCGCGCAGCCAGTTCTGCCCCTGCAGGGCGGAGATGGCCGTCACCTTCCCGATGCGCCCCTCCCGGATGGTCTGTCTGATGTAGATGTACTCCGGCTGATAGTGTCTCTGATAGGCGATGAGGACCGTCCGCCCCGTCTCTTCCGCCTTCGCAATGACATCCTTTGCCTGCCGGACGGTGCACACCATGGGCTTCTCCGTAAGCACGTGAAGCCCGGCCTCCAGCGAATCCATGATCTGCTGGAAATGGAACACGTGCGGGGTGTTGATCTGCACGGCGTCCAGCTTCGTCTTCTCCAGCATCTCGCGGTAATCCTGGAACGTGGAGGCCGTCTGGAGCGCGGGGAACTCGCTCTGATAGCGCCGGATGTTGGCCTCCACCGTGTCCACGAGCGCCACGATGCTGGCGCCATAGCCCAGAAGGTTCTGAATGTGGCGGCGGGCGATGCCCCCGCACCCGATGATGCCGATCCTGACCGAGTCTTCCATCCTGTCCTTTCGATCGCCGGGAATCCCCCGCCGGCGCGGTGGTGCTGCTGCAGCCGGCCGCCGCCACCTCACCCGAACGCGGCCCGCCAGGAGACGGCTTGGCCAAAATGCGCCGGATTCCTCCCGCACATCCCCGTGAAGAGACACCCGCAGCGCCTTCCGGGACGCATCAGCGCAAAAAGACACCGGACTGCCGGTCTTTTTCCTGCAAGCCGCCGTGCCGATAATAGCGATAGCGGCCGCATCCGCCCCGCGCCCCCTGACGCCGGGCGCGCAGGGACCACGGCGGCCGTCTCACGACGGAGACCGTTATTTGGCGACGCAGGTAAACTTCCGACCGACCCGCACGATGGGCAGGCGGCTGGCCTTGCTGCTCGTGCTGCTGGCCGTCACGCTGGGAGGGCTCATCTGGACCTGGTCCACGCAGGAGGCGATCCAGATCCAGGCGATGGATGCACGGGAACGCGAGACCAAGCGCCTGCTTCTGGAGCACGTCCTGACATCCGCCAGTCAGAAGACCCGCGCGCTGGCCCGGGACTACGCCCGTTGGGACGAGATGGTGCGATTCATCAGGACCCGCGACCGGGCGTGGGCGGACGATAACATCGCTCCCGCATTGGAGACCTTCGATGCTTCGGCGGTCTGGGTGCTGGACCTGCAAGGCAATGTGGTCTACACCCACTCCCGGGAGGCAGTCGACACGGGCTCCTTCGACCTTCCGGCCGGACGCGAGCTGGCGAAGGCCATCCGGCGGAACCCTGCGGAGTCCCTGAACTTCTTCGTGATGACCGCCCAGGGCCCCGCTGAGATATGCGGGGCATCGGTCGTCGCATCATCGGACGCGGAGCGCAAGGGGGAGATACACGGCATCCTGCTGGCGGCGCGGGTCTGGGACCAGGCGACCCTGCACAGGCTGGAGGAGCTGCTCGCGTCCCGGGTGGCCGTGCTGGACCCGGTCAAGGCACGGGGCTTCGCGGGGATGACGGCGCGGGACGGCGAGATACAGATCCTGCGGGACCTGAAAGGCTGGGACGGCTCCAACCTGGCCACCCTGACGGTCTCCGCGCCCGGGGTGGCGTCGGCCACGTGGCATCAGATCAGGAGCAGGGGGCTGCTCGGCGCCATGACCGCCGCCGCAGTCATCGTGCTCGTGTTCTCGTGGGTGCTGCTCAGCTGGGTGAACCTTCCCCTCTCCCGGTTGACCGCCAGCCTGGCGGAGGGCGACCCGGCTCTGCTCGGGAGCCTGGTGTCGGAGGACACCGAGTTCGGCGAACTGGCCCGGCTGACGGAAAGCTTCTTCCTCCAGCGCGACAGCCTTCTGAAAGAGGTGCAGGAGCGCAAGCGGGTCGAGGACGACCTGCGCCTGACCCAGTTCACCGTGGACCACTCGGCGGACATGGTGATCTGGGTGGATACCGAGCGCCGGTTCCTTTACGTCAACGAGGCCGCGTGCCGGATGCTGGGCTACGACCGCGACGAGCTGCTCTCGATGCGCGTGACCGACATCGACCCCTGCTGGAACGACAGCCGGACCGGACAGCTCTGGGAGCGCCTGCGGCGCGAAAAGAGCTTCCGCATCGAGAGCCGGCTGCGCGCAAAGGACGGGCGCGAGCTCCCCGTGGAGATCTACTGCAACCATGTGGCCTTCAACGGTCTGGAGTTCGACTGCGCGTTCGTGCGCGACATCAGCGACAGAAAGCGCGCCGAGGAGCAGCTGAACTGGCTGGCGTCCCTGCCGGAGCAGAGCCCCATCCCCATCCTGGAGATGTCGGCCGAAGGCAGCGTGACCTACCTCAACCCTGCCGCCCGCGAGGCTTTCCCCGGCATCGAGCATCAGGCCGCCGGGCACGTCCTGGTCCGGGCCGTCCTGAGAGCCCACGAGGGGATGCACCTCCGCGGCGACGATACGGCCACGCTGGAGGTGAACGCAGGCGAAAGGACCTACGCGGTCTCCGTATCGCACCTTCAGGAGCTTCGCAGGGTCCGCGCCTACTGTCTGGACATCACGCCGCACAAGACCGCCGAGCAGCAGCTCCGGGAGAGCGAGGAGCGCTACCGTCGCATCGTCGAGACGGCCGAGGAAGGCATCTGGGTGCTGGATGCGGACGACATCACCACCTTCGTCAACAACAAGATGGCCGCCATCCTGGGGTTCGCGCCCGACGAGATGATCGGACACCACGTGCGCGAGTTCATGCCGGAGAGGATAGTGGACTCCTCCGAGGGCGCTCCGGCCTCTCCGGAGGGCTTCCGCGACCATCACGACTACCGGTTCCGCAGGAAGGACGGCACCGAAGTCTGGGCGATGATCGCCACGAACCCCATCTTCAGCAGGACAGGGGAGTACCTCGGCGCGCTGGCGATGGTCACGGACATCACGGCGCGCAAGAAGGCGGAGCGGGAGCTTCAGGACTACACCCGCAGGCTGGAGCATGCGCACCGCAGGCTGGAGAAGCAGGCGCAGCTGCTTCAGAAACAGGCCGAAGACCTCACCCGGGCCCGCGACGAGGCGCTGGAGGCCGCCCGCGCGAAGTCGGAGTTCCTGGCCGTCATGAGCCATGAGATCAGGACTCCGATGAACGGCATCATCGGGATGTGCGGGCTCCTGCTGGAGACGGACCTCCAGCCCGAGCAGCGCGACTTCGCCGAGACGGTGCACTCCTGCGCCGTGCGGCTGCTCTCCATCATCAACGACGTGCTGGACCTCTCCCGTCTGGAATCCGGACGCACGGAACTCGAGGAGCTGGAGCTGGACGCGGCCGCGGTGGTGGAGGACTGCTTCGAGGTGGTGTCCGTCCAGGCGACCCAGAAGGGGCTTCAGTTGATACTCTCGGTGCAGGACGACGTCCCGCGGCCGCTCTGGGGAGACGAAGGCAAACTCCGTCAAATCCTGCTGAACCTGGTGGGCAACGCGGTCAAGTTCACCGACGAGGGCCGAGTGGAGGTCGCGGTCTCGCGCGTGTCCCAATCGGACGGCGAGACGGTGCTGCGGTTCGAAGTGCGGGACACCGGGCCGGGCATCCCTCCGGAGGGCATCCGGAAGCTGTTCCAGTCGTTCTCGCAGGTGAACGCATCGACCAAGAGGAGGTACGGGGGCACGGGCCTCGGCCTGGCCATCAGCCGCCGCCTGGCGGAGATGATGGGGGGCGAGATAGGGGTGGAAAGCGAGGTGGGCAGGGGCTCCACCTTCTGGTTCACGGTGAGGCTGCGGACTGAGCCCTCCCGGGAAGAGGCATCTCACGATGCCTCGATGGAGGCGGCCTGAGGAGATGTCCCGCCAGACGGCTGACAACCGGCCCTGCGGTCCGGACCGGGTTCGGCCGGCGTCCACCGGCAGGAGCATCTTCCTCCTGATGGGCACGTTCTCGGTGTGCTGGATGCTGGTTCTCGGCGTCTGGTGGCTCGACACCCGCAGCCACCTCGCCGGCCTGGACCTGCTCCGGAAGCAGAGACTGGACGAGCAGGCCCGGAGCATCCTTGCGCTGGACGCCGAAGAGCTGATGCGCTCCGCAACGCGCCTCGCCGGGGAAGACTGCCTGAAGCGTGGACTCGCCAGCGGCAGGATGGAGGATTGCGCCGCGCTGATGCGACACGAGGCAGACCCGCTCCGGCCTCTTTCCATCGTCGTGCTCGACCGCCAGGGCCGGCCCGTGGCAACGCGGGGCGACCCGGACATCTTGAAGGAAATGACTCCCGCCCGCTCGGAACTCCTGAGGAACCGGGAAGCGGCTCCCTTCCCCGGCACATTCTTCCTCCGGGCGGGAGAGGAGCTCGCAAGGGCCGCCGCCCGTCCTGTCGGGCACGAAGGGACGGAATTGGGATGGGTGATCGTGGCGCGCCAGTGGGACGAAGACGAACTGGAAAGGTTCGGCCGGCTGACCGGAGGGGCGTTCGCCATCCGCGCCCCGGGCGAGCCCGCGCCGCCGCCGAAGAACGACTGCGACCGCGTGACGCTGAGCGGGCTTCTCCGGGGACCCGGCGGCGAGGACCTTGGCAGCGTGGTCCTGGACATGGAGGCGCCGCGCGTGCACATCGTGCGTTCCGCTCTAGCCACGCACACGATGCTGCTGGGGCTGTTCGCCGCGGGGGGGACGGCGCTGCTCGCCTGGGCTCTGCGGAGCAGGGTGTGCGGGCCGATCGCGCTCATTGTCGAGTCCATCCGGCGGCACCGCCCCGACGCACTGCAGCATCTGGCTGGCCTGAACACGGACCTGGGAGGGCTGGCGCGTCTCGTCCGCGACTTCTTCCGCAATGAGGCGCACCTCGAGGAGGAGATGCGCAGGCTCCGGCAGTCCCGGGAGGAGCTGACGCGCCTCTACGCGGCCATCGAGCACTCGCCCGACACCATCGTCATCACGGACCTCACCGGCGCCATCCTGTATGCGAACCCCGCCTTCGAGGAATCGACGGGATACTCGCGGCAGGAGGCGCTGGGGCAAAACCCGCGCATCCTGAAGAGCGGGCTGCATCCCCCGGAGTTCTACACTCAGATGTGGCGGTCGCTGTGCACGGAAGGCATCTGGCGCGGGGAGATATCCAACCGCCGCAAGAACGGCTCCATCTACATCGAATACGCCACCATCAGCCGCATCCCGGGACCGGACGGCGAACCCATCGGGTATGTGGCCGTCAAGACGGACATCACGGAGCGCAAGCGCGCCGAGTTCGAACTGCGGCGCCACGCCGCGGACCTGGAACGCACGCGGAGCCAGCTGGAAGCCCAGGCCCGCGAGCTGACGGTGGCCCGCGACCGCGCACTGGAATCCGTGCGGGCGCGCTCGGAGTTCCTGGCCCGCATCAGCCACGAACTGCGCACTCCCCTGAACGGCATCATCGGGATGCTGGATATGATGATGCTGACCGGCCTGCCCGATGAGCAGCACGAGTGCGCGCTGGCAGCGCTGGACAGCGCCAAAAGGCTGCTGGGCATCCTGACAGACATCATCGAGTTCTCGAGGCTGGAATCCGAGACGCTGGAGTCCTGCATGGAGGAGACGGACATTGCGGCGCTGCTGGACGAGGCGTGGGCCGGCTGCCGCCAGGAGGCGGAGCGCAAAGGTGTGCGTCTCACCATCGTGGTGGACGCGAACGTGCCGCCCGTCGCGGTGCTGGACCGGGCGAACGTGCTCGGGGCGCTGGAACAGCTCTGCCGGAACGCCGTGAAGTTCACGCTGGAGGGAGAGGCCTCCATCCGGGTGTCGCTGGAGCAGGGGATCGCCGACGCCGCTCTGCGGTTCGAGGTGGCGGATACCGGCATCGGGATAGCTCCGGACCGTCTGGACGACCTCTTCGAGCCGTTCCAGCAGGCGGAGTCCTTCTCCACCCGCAGGTTCGGGGGGACGGGGCTGGGGCTGGCTATCGTGCGCAGGCTGGTGGAGTCCTGGGGAGGCAGTCTGGGGGTGGACAGCACCCCGGGAAAGGGCTCCCGGTTCCACTTCACGGTGCCGCTCCGCGAAGCGGACCGCCGGGCGGCCTGAGCCTCGCGGCTAGCCCCCGGAGTAGCGCCGCTCCAGCCCGCTGTCCGCCGCCAGCCGCCTCACCGGCAGCGTCACCTCGTCTCCCGGCTCCACACCGGGGATGTCGGTGACATCGAGCATCGCCATCTGCATCGCCACCCGGCCCACCACGGGAGCCTTCTGGCCCCGGACCGTCGCCCACAGGGTGAAGCGCGGACGCAGCAGGCTCCTCAGCGCGCCCTTCACCCTGCCCCTGTTCAGGCTTTCCGGCACCATCCCCAGCCCGTCCGCGAGGCCCACCGGGACGACGGCGATGCGCGAAACGCGCGAGGTCTGGAACTCTGCCCCGTATCCCACCGAGGCGCCGGGCATCAGGGTGCGGACCGCGATGACCCGTGTGCAGAACCGCCACGTCTCCCGCAGGTCCAGCCGCTCCTGAAACCGCCGCTGGAGAGCCGGGACGGGATACTGGCCGTAAAGCAGAGTGCCGATGCGCACGGCGTCCAGACGGGACTCGGGCAATGTAAGGGCCGCCGCGCTGGCGGCCAGATGGCGCATCTCCGGGACGGCCCCCGCGGCCTCCACCTGGACGCACGTCTCCCGGAACAGTCGCAGCTGCCGGGCCACTGCAGGCTCGCTCCAGCCCTCGGCGCAGTGGCTGAACACTCCTTCCAGAATGAGCGCATCGCAGGCGGAGATGCTCCGCGCGAGCGAGGGCGCCTCGGACGGACGCGCCCCCAGCCTGCCCATCCCGGTATCCACCTTCAGATGCACGCGCACCCGGCGCCCGGCCTTCTCCGCAGCCCGCCGGAGCGCCTCCACGCCTTCCGCATCCATCACGCAGCACGACGCCCCGAGCGCCACCGCTTCGGGAACGTCCTCTCCGCGCGGAGGCGCAAGGAGAAGCACGGGACACTGCACTCCCGCGTCGCGCAGGAGGCGCGCCTCCTCCACGTGCGTCACCGCCAGCATCTGCGCGCCCTCCTGCTCCAGCGCCCGGCCGACGGTGCCCGACCCGTGCCCGTAAGCGTTTCCCTTGACCACCGCGATGACGCGGACATCGTCGCCGAAGAACGAGCGCAGGCTCCGGAAGTTGTGGCGGATGGCTCCCAGGTCCACCCTTATCCACGCGTGCGCGCTCACAGCGGCCGCTCACCCCCCTGCACGGCGGCCTTCCGGCGCACCAGGCCCGCGATGGCCGGCGCGACCTTGGTCCATCCGACGTAGAGCCCTTTGGAGACCGGCAGGTCGAACTCGCCGACGTATTCCACCAGTTGCGCGTTGAAGCCCGCCTTGAACCGGTTCAGCCCCTGCAGATGCGCGCTGGCCGGGTCCTCCCCGCCGCAGGAGACGCCCCGGAAGTCGTACACCGTGCATCCGGCGGCGGCCGCCTCGCGGATCATGGTCCACTGGAGCAGGTGGTTGGGCATCACGTTGCGGTGCTCGTTGGAGCTGGCCCCGTAGGTGTACCACGCCTGGCGGCCCAGCACGAACAGCAGGGCGCCCGCGATTGCCGTCCCCTCGTACTCGGCCAGGAAGATGCGGATGAGACCGTCCTTCGACAGCTCCCGCCACAAGTCGTGGAAGTAGCTGCGTCCCCGCACCAGGAAACGGTCGCGGCGGGCGGTCTCGAGGAGGATGTCGTAGAAGAGGTCCACATCCGAGCCGTCGCCTTCCCGGATGCGGACGCCTTTGCGCTCGGCCAGGCGGATGTTGTAGCGCCATTTCGGCTTGAAGCCCTCGAAGACGGCTTCGAGTCCGGGGGACAGGTCCAGCTTCATCACGCAACGGGGCTGGACGCCTCCGAAGCCACCGTCTCGGACCGGCACGAAGCCTTGCGCATCGATGAGCCGGGCCGCCGCGGGATGCGACGCCGGGACGGGCGGGTCGATCTTCACCAGGATGGCCCTCTGCCGGGTCGCAAGAGCCCTTAGTTCCGCCGCCATCGAGGCGAACGCGTCCGGGTCTTCCCAGTCCAGCACCGGGCCGCGGGGGCAGTAGAGCAGGGCGAAGGGCAGCCGGGGCAGCTTGCGCTCGAGGGCCAGGCAGGCCGCCCGAGCCTCTCCTTCCGGGGAGCGGCCCAGCAGAAAGTGCGGCTTCCATCCGGAAGCCGCCTTGAGCCGCGCCCACGCCGCCGTCTGAAGGACATCCCCGTAAGGATGGGTGCGGACGAACTCATGGAAATCGCCCGCTTCCTCCGGGCGCATCAGATGGACCTGCACTCGCGAGCCTCCTGCATCCGGCTCCTATTCTAGCACGCCCGGAGCCGCAGCGCTGACGCAGACGCAAGACGAAGGCGGCCGCCCGGGGCGCGCAGGAGAGCGGACGGGCGGGCGGGTTGCGGGTTTCCTGACAAACCGGGATAATCCATTGGCCCGTCACAGGCGGCGCCGCCTGCGGCGAGGCCGCCGGATGCCACGCCGCTCGGAACGGCCGCGGGTGCTTCTTTGCGAGGGACCGGTGCCCATGCGCGCTTCCCGGACAGCCCAGTTCGCCATTGCGATCCTGTCGGCCTGCGTCGTGTACGGCCAGGCTCAGGCGCGCGCGGACGGCTACCGGATGGTGGAGGCGGAGGTGGAATCCGTGCGCCGTCTGGTTCGGCCGTCCGTGCAGGTGACGCTGAAGGATGTCCGGCCGGCCGGTTCTCCGGCGGGGCGCGGGACGCGGGTGGTGGCGGTGTCGTTTCCCGGAGAGACCGCGCCGGGCGCGGGGCGGCCGTGGACGGAAGCCGGAGAAGCCGCCTGGGAGCTGAGGCCGGGGGACCGCATCCGTGCGTTCCTGTGGAGGCAATGGGGGTCGGAACAGTGGTATCTGGGCCGGTTCGAGCGCGCGGGCCAGGCAGCCGACCCGGAGCGTCCGGGTGTGAAGGGGCTGATAACGACCCTGCAGGTGACGCCCGCGCAGGCGTCGCCGGGAGAGAGCGTGCGGATGACGCTGACCGTGCGGAACGCGTCCGGTGCGGTGTATTCGTACCAGACGCCCACGGGCCAGCAGTACGAGTTCCAGGTGGACGGTCCGCGGGGGCGCGTCTGGAACTGGTCGCACGGGATGTTCTTCACGACCGCCATCGTGCAGGGCAGCATCCGGCCGGGGGAGAGCAGGGTCTACACGGTGGAGTGGGACCTGAAAGACAACAGCGGGAGGCCCGTGCCGCCGGGAGAATACCGGGTGTCGGCGTGGCTGACCGTGATGGGAGACGAGCGCCCGGCGGCGAAGCCGGTGACGCTGGTGGTGAAGCGGTCGCAGTAGCGGGTATCCGCAGCCGGACGGACCAGGGTCCGTCATCGTTTTGTCTGCCGGGGGCAGACGGCCAATACGGAGGAAGAACAACAGGCATCATGAGCAACAAGCGTGTTTATCTGTTCCACGAGGGCAACGCGAAAATGCGGGACCTCCTGGGCGGCAAAGGGGCCAACCTGGCCGAGATGACCAACATCGGCCTGCCCGTACCGCCCGGCTTCACCATCACCACGGAGTGCTGCAACTACTACAGCAAGCACGGGAAGTTCCCGGAAGGGCTGATGGACGACGTCCGGGAAGCCCTTGCGGCCGTGGAGAAGGACATGGGCAAGAAGCTGGGCGACCCGGAGAACCCCCTGCTGGTCTCCGTGCGCTCCGGCGCCAAGTTCAGCATGCCCGGGATGATGGACACGGTGCTGAACCTGGGTCTGAACGACCAGACGGCCGACGCCCTCATCCGCCTGACGGGCAACGAGCGCTTCGTGTGGGATGCCTACCGCCGCTTCGTGATGATGTTCTCGGACATCGTGCTGTCCGGACAGTATCCTGACCTGAAGAAGGAGAAGTTCGAGCACATCTTCGACGCGCTGAAGGAGAAGGTGGGCGCGAAGCAGGACACCGATGTGGACGCCGCCGGGCTGAAGGAGCTGGTGGGGCAGTTCAAGGAGTACTTCAGGAAGGTGACGGGCCAGGACTTCCCGTCCGACCCCATGAAGCAGCTGGAGCTGGCCATCGAGGCGGTGTTCAAGAGCTGGAACAACGAGCGCGCCGTCATCTACCGCAACCGCGAGAAGATCTCCCACGACCTGGGCACGGCGGTGAACGTGCAGACGATGGTGTTCGGGAACATGGGAGACGACTCCGGCACCGGTGTGGCGTTCACCCGCGACCCGGCCACCGGCGAGAACCGCATCTACGGCGAGTTCCTGATGAACGCGCAGGGCGAGGACGTGGTGGCCGGCGTGCGGACTCCGGAGACCATCGACCAGCTGGCCGAGCACAACCCGGAGATCTACCAGCAGTTCGTGGAAATCGCGAAGAAGCTGGAGCAGCACTACCGCGACATGCAGGACATCGAGTTCACCATCGAGAAGGGACGGCTCTTCATCCTGCAGTGCCGCGCGGGCAAGCGCACTCCGCAGGCCCACATCGAGATCGCGGTGGACCACGTCAACGAGGGGCTCATCACGAAGGAGGAGGCCGTTCTCCGCGTGCCGCCGGAGGTGCCGGGCCTGATGCTGCTGCCCTCGCTGGACCCGGACTTCGTGAAACGGAACAAGCCCACCGTGCTGGCCAAGGGCCTGAACGCCGGACCCGGCGGGGCGGTCGGCAAGGTGGCCATCGGCTCGGCGGCCGCGCTGCGGATGGCCGAGGCGGGGGATGATGTCATCCTGGTGGGCCGCGAGACCACTCCCGACGACCTGGGCGGGATGCTGGCCTCCCGCGGAGTCCTGACCGCCACCGGCGGCAAGACCTCGCACGCTGCGCTCGTGGCGCGCCAGTACGGCATTCCGACGGTGTGCGGCTGCAGCGCCCTGCGCATCGACGAGGCCGCCCGCACCATCAGCGCCGACGGCGTGGTGCTGAAGGAGGGCGAGTACATCTCCATCGACGGCACGAACGGACTGGTCTACCTGGGCCAGGTCCCCACGAAGATGCCCGAGGTCTCCGGGAAGTTCGCCACGTTCATGGAGTGGGCGGACAGCTTCCGGACGATGGGCGTGCGCGCCAACGCCGACACTCCCGAGCACGCCGCGGAGGCGGTGGAGCTGGGAGCGACCGGCATCGGCCTGTGCCGGACGGAGCACATGTTCATGGGCGACCGGGTGCCGATGGTGCAGGCGATGATCCTAGCCGAGGACGAGGCCGCCCGTGAGGAGGCTCTGTCCAAGCTGCTTCCGCTCCAGCGGGAGGACTTCGTGGGCATCTTCAAGGCGATGAAGGGCTATCCGGTCACGGTGCGCCTCATCGACCCGCCGCTGCACGAGTTCCTGCCCAGCCTGGAGGAGCTGCTTGTCGAGACCACCGAGATGCGGGTGAAGGGCGAGACCGGCCCGGCATATGAGGAGAAGATGAAGCTTCTGAACAAGGTGAAGGAGCTTCACGAGTTCAACCCGATGCTGGGTCTGCGCGGATGCCGTCTGAGCATCTACTTCCCGGGGATAGTGCGGATGCAGGTGGCGGCCATCATCGGCGCGGCCTGCGAGGTGAAGAAGGCCGGGCTGGATGTGCACCCCGAGATCATGATCCCGCTGGTGGGCATCGTGACGGAGCTGACGCACATCAAGGAGCAGCTGGAGCAGGTGGCTCAGGAGACGATGAAGGCGGAAGGCATCGAGGTGGACTACAAGTTCGGGACCATGATCGAGATCCCGCGCGCCGCCCTGACCGCCGACGAGATCGCTCAGGAGGCCGCCTTCTTCAGCTTCGGCACTAACGACCTGACGCAGATGGCTTACGGGCTGTCGCGGGACGATGCGGGCAAGTTCCTGCCGCTGTATATCGAGAAGCGCATCATCCCCGTGGACCCCACGGAGAGCCTGGACGTGAAGGGCGTGGGCCGTCTGATGCAGATCTGCGTGGAGGATGCGCGCAAGGTGAACCCGGGCATCAAGCTGGGCATCTGCGGGGAGCACGGAGGAGACCCGGACAGCGTTAAGTTCTGCTACAAGCTGGGTCTGGACTATGTGTCCTGCTCGCCGAAGCGCATTCCGGTGGCGCGCCTTGCCGCAGCGCAGGCGGCTCTGGAGAAGGACGGTGGGAGCGCCCGCGACAAGTAGAGCGGACGTTTGCCGCCTGCGGGCGGCATTCGGCCTGGGACGAGACACCTCTCGGCTCACGGGGGCCGGCCGCAAGGCCGGCCCCCTGCTGTCTTTCGGGGGCGGAGGGTTGGCTGAGCAGCGGGTGAAATGCCGCCGGGGGCCGGACGAAAAATCAGGGGGCGCAGACTGTCTGTTCCCAGACTGTCCGCGCCCCCCTTCCTGAAGTCGGAGAAAGGAGAGGTAAACCGCGCTCCGTCGCCTTGCGCTCTGCCGGCTGCGGCCGCTGTCATTCATCCTTACGGAGGCGCATCCGCCAGAGTTCCCGCCTCCCCCAAAAAAGCGGCCCGGCTCCCCCTCAGCCGGTCCGGACCTCCTCCCACTCCCGGATGAGCGCCTCCATCCGGGACTCCAGAGTCTCCAGCATCCGCCTTCCCCGCTCCGGTTCACGCTCCCACAGGTCCTCCGTCTCGCCGGGGTCCGACTGCAGGTCGAACAGCAGGGGCCGCGGAGGTTGCGCGGGCAGAAGCGGCGCGGGAAGGGGGCTGTCGTCGAGCCCGGAGACGAGCTCCGGCTCGTATTTCAGCCTCCTGTCCAGCGCGACATCCTCCGCGGTGAGATGCATGGCCTCCGGGATGACGGGCCGCACCAGCTTCCAGTCTCCCTGGCGCAGGGCGGCATTGCAGGCTCCCACGGGCGCGTAGCGGTTCCACTGCCAGACAAAGGCGCGCGGCCCGGCGGGCGCCCCGCCCCTCAGCTGTCCCAGCACGCTGTCGCCGTCCAGCGGCAGAACGCCGGCGCGCCGGACGCCCGCCGCCTCCAGCAGCGTGGGGAGCCAGTCCGCGAAGTGCACCGCAACGCCGCACTCCCTCCCGTCCCCCTGGAGACCCTCCGGCCAGCGAACCACCGCCGGGACCCGGATGCCGCCTTCATAGACAAGGCCCTTG
>FWWL01001349.1_pt1 | contig 53861 bp, 41 predicted proteins | sample 2228331 | NCBI WGS metagenome assembly FWWL01 (sample SAMEA103939775, study PRJEB20133) | metagenome | reverse complement strand
AGACGCGCGCCGCGCGGCGCGCGCCTGGCGTAAGCGCGCGGGCCGATGGCGTTTGCGAGAGGCGCCGATGAAACCCTCCGCCCGCTCCCCCGCGCCCGAAGCGAGCCAGCCCTGGAAAGCTGCGGCCTGGATGACCGGGGCCATCGCCTCGTTCACACTCATGGCCATTGCCGGCCGCGCGATCCAGGTCGAGCTGACGTCGTTTCAGCTCATGTTCTGGCGCTCTGCGATAGGTTTAATGATTGTTACGGCAGCGATTTTTCTCTGGGACGCGGGCTTTGGGAGCATTCGAACGCAGGAGCCGCGGCTGCATCTTTTGCGCAATGTTTTCCATTTCGCGGGCCAGAACTTTTGGTTTTACGGCATCATGGTGCTGCCTTTGGGCGAGCTCGTGGCGCTTGAGTTCACCATGCCGATCTGGGTCGCCCTCTTGGCACCCTTGATTTTGGCCGAGCCGCTCACACTGAGGCGCTTGGCTGCGGCTCTTTTAGGCTTCGCCGGGGTGTTGATTGTGCTGCGCCCGGGCCTTCAGCCGCTGGCTTTAGGGCATTTTGCGGGGCTGGCGGCGGCATTAGGCTTTGCGCTGAATGTGCTTCTCACCCGGCGCCTCATGCGCCATGACGGCGTCTTGACCGTGCTGTTCTGGATGACCGCAAGCCAAAGCATCTTTGGTTTTGTGCTCTCGTTCTGGGGTGGGTTTGTTTGGCCCTCGGCAGGGCTTGTCCCGTGGCTTCTCGTTGTAGGCGTGACGGGGCTCACAGCACATTATAGCCTCACTTCGGCTCTTGCGCTGGCCCCGGCGGCGATCGTGGCGCCAATGGAATTTGCGCGTCTGCCGGTGATCGCGCTCGTTGGCATGGTGCTTTATGCCGAGCCGCTCGATCTTTTTGTCTTTTTGGGTGCTTTGCTGATTTTTTGGGCGAATTGGATGAACTTGCGAAGAAAATAAGATTTTTCGAGTGGCTGCGCCACGTTCGAAGCCCTACGCGCAAACTTCGCCGCGATCGCGCAAGCGGAGTTGGCAAGACAGTCATGGGGCGCGCGGCGGTGCGGTGCCATGCTAAGCCATTCTCCAATCATGAAAGCGTTGCATGAAGATGCTTTTGTGTTCTAAGAAAACGATAGCCCGGCTTAGACTGGGTTGGCTGGACAACAGACACCTGGGAGGTTTTTATGGATCGTCGTTCTTTCCTGCGCGCCTCAGTCACAGGCGCGGCGGCTGCTGCCGCAGGCACGCTTGCCGCGCCGGCAGTCGCCCAGGGCCGCACAACCTGCGTGATGGTCACCTCGTGGCCGCGCGGGCTCCCCGGGCTTGGCACCGGCGCGGAAAGGCTTGCAAAGCGTATCACCGAAGTCACCGATGGTGCAATTGTGGTCGAACACTACGCTGCGGGTGAGCGGGTTGGGGCGTTTGACGTCTTTGACGCGGTCGCAGCGAACAACGCCCAATGTTACCACAGCGCCGATTATTATTGGAAAGGGAAGCATCCGGCCTGGGCCTATTTCTGCGCGGTGCCCTTCGGGCTGACCGCCCATGAGCACAATGCCTGGATTTACTGGCTCGGCGGGCAGGAGCTGTGGGACGAACTCGGTGACCAATTCGGTTTGAAAGGGTTCCTAGCTGGGAACACCGGCGTACAGATGGGCGGTTGGTTCAACAAGGAACTCAACAGCCCCGAGGACTTCCGCGGGCTCAGATTCCGAATCCCCGGCATCGGCGGCGACATGATGGCGAAGATGGGTTGCTCGATCGTGGCGCTGCCGGGCGGGCAAATCTTTGAAAACCTGGTGTCGGGCGCGATCGACGGTGCCGAATGGGTGGGGCCCTGGAACGACTATTTCCTCAACCTGCATCAAGCGGCACGATTTTACTATTGGCCCGGGGTGCATGAGCCGGGCCCGGCGCTGTCATGCACATTCAACAAATCATGGCTGACCAGCCTGCCCGCCTGGCAGCAGGCTGCCATCGCCGCCGCTTGCCACGAGGAAAACGTCCGGATGGCGGCGGAGTTTAACGCCAACAACGGCGTCTATCTTGAAAAGCTGGTCACCGATCATGGCGTGCAGCTGCGCCGCTTCAATGAGGAGATCTACGACGCCTTCGGCGAAGCGGCAGTGACGGTTTTCGACGAAATCCGCCAGCATTCGGATCTGGCGAACCGTGTCCACGAAAGCTTCCTGCGGGTGCGCGAGCTCGTTGGCGGCTGGATGAACATCGCCGATGTCGCCTATCTGACCGAGCGTAACCGCGTGCTTGGCCTCGACTGAGCAAATCCAAAGCTGAGCGGGCGGGCGGGTGCCAACGGGCGCCCATCCGCACCATACGTCTTTCCTCGTCTCGCCCGTCGCGCTCGGGCGAGACCGGTTTGATCTTAGCCGCATGGAGAGGCGCGCATGACAACGGCGTCGACTGTTTTGCCAAATGACTGGACCGGTTTTGCCCTGCGCCTATTTGCCTGGGGCACGGTGAGTGTAGCCTTTGCCTTCCTGCTCGAGACATGGCTTGTGCATTGGCGTGGGCAAGCGGGCGCGCTTTCGGGCGGGGTCTGGGCGCTTCTCGCCTACGCGCTGGGCGTTGCGCTGGCCGTCGTCGCAGCCTGGCGGGGGCAGGGCCGGGGGCTTAGAGACGATGCCGCAGCGATCGCTGCGCTGACGAATCTGGTTGCGCGCTGGGCCTTTTGGTGGGTGCTGATCGCCTCTGTTGTCGATGTCACGTTAAGCTTTTTGCGTGTCGAAGGGTTTCTTGCGCCTCTCGTCGGGCACGAGCTTGACCGAAACCTGGGCCAGGCATCTTTCCGCGGACCTTACGTGCACATGCCGATTGCGGCGCTTGCCATCCCGCTTGCGCTTCTCACCCGCGGGGTGCCGTTCATTTGGCTTGCGCTCTTGGTCGTCCTTGTTCAGCTCGGCATGGTGCTCGGGCGCTTTGTGTTTAGCTACGAGCAGACTTTCCTGTCCGATCTCGTGCGCACCTTTTACTCGGCCTTGTTCCTGTTCGCCTCGGCCTGGACGCTTGCTGAAGAGGGGCATGTGCGGGTCGATGTCTTCTATTCAAACATGTCCGAGCGGGCAAAAGCGCTGGTCAACGGGATTGGGGCAGTGGTGCTCGGCATGCCGCTGATGTGGATCATCCTGATCATTGGCACCGCAACCCCGGCCAGCACGATCGTGGCGCCGATCCTGCGCTATGAGACAAGCCAGACCGGCACCGCGATGATGAACAAATACTGGCTCGCTGCCTTCCTTGGCATCTTCGCACTGACGATGCTCATCCAATTTGCCGCCTATGTGCTGAAAGCCGCGGCTGACTGGCGCGGCGAGCCTGACGGCGCCGCCCCGAACGCCCGCCACGCCTGAGGCCCGCATGGAACTCGTCTTTCTTGCGCTTCTGATCCTCGCGATGATGCTCGCGCTCGGCGTGGGCTTTCCTGTGGCCTTTGCCTTGCCGGGCGCAGCGATTTTGACGATTGGTCTTGCCGCAGCTGCGGGTTGGCTCTTTGCGGGCGACCCGAATGCCTTTTTTGGCTCGGGCAGCGCGCTCGATTGGCTGACAGCGGGGGTGACCAATTTTCGCGGCATTTACTGGGAGGCCGACCGCGACACTTTGATCGCCATTCCCCTGTTCGTCTTCATGGGGATCATGCTGCAGCGCTCGAAGATCGCCGAGGAGCTTCTCGTTACTATGGCGCGGCTGTTTGGCAGCATGCCGGGCGGCCTTGGCATCTCGGTGGTGGTGGTGGGTGCGCTTTTGGCTGCCACCACCGGGGTTGTGGGGGCAACCGTTGTCGCAATGGGGCTGATCAGCCTGCCCGCAATGATGCGCAACGGCTATTCGCAGCCGCTGGCCACCGGCACGATCTTGGCCTCGGGCACGCTCGGACAGATCATTCCGCCCTCGATTGTGCTCATCATCCTCGCCGACCAGTTGGGATCGGCGGTCGATGCCGCGCAGCAGCTCAGGCTTGCCGAATACCGCGCGGCTACGGGCGCGATGACGATGCCTTCGGAACTGGGGCTGAGCCCGGCGTCGGCGGGTGATATGTTCATGGGCGCGCTGTTGCCGGGGCTGGTGCTGGTGGGGCTTTACATCGTCTACATCCTCGCCATCGCGCTTCTTCGGCCAAAAAGCGCCCCCGCTGTGCCTGCAAGCGGCTCCTGGGACCGCGCCTTCTGGGCGCAGGTGGTTGTCGCCACGATACCGCCGCTGGCCCTGATCGTGCTGGTGCTGGGCTCGATCATCGCCGGCGTGGCCACCGTCACCCAGGCTGGCGCGGTTGGCGCTGCGGGCGCGACCATCATGGCCGGCTACAAGCTCTATAGAGGCCGCGGCCGCTACCTGCCGCTTTGGCTTGCGCTCGGTGCGGTGGCGGCGCTGTTTTTCCTGAGCCGGCTTTACGATCTCAACGTGCGGATCCTTGACACAACGGGCGCCTATGCCGGCGTGGCGATGGCGACACTTGCGTCGCTCGTGCTGCTCTTTGCGCTCGGCTGGAGCTTGCTGCGGGTCTGGCGGATCGAGCGGACGCTCTATGACGTGATGGTGGAAACCGCCAAAACCTCGGCACTTGTGTTCATCATACTGCTCGGCGCGGCGATGCTGACCGCGGCTTTCCGGGCCTTTGGCGGCGAGCATCTGGTGAAGGATTTTCTGACCAGCCTGCCCGGCGGTTTTTGGGGGCAGTTCATCATCGTCATGGCGGTGATCTTCCTGCTCGGCTTCTTTCTCGATTTCATCGAAATCGCCGTGGTTGTCGTGCCGATCGTGGCCCCGATCTTACTCATGAACCCCGAGGCGAATGTGACCGCTGTCTGGCTTGGAGTGGTGATCGGGCTCAACATTCAGACAAGCTTCCTGACCCCACCCTTTGGCTTTGCTCTTTTCTACCTGCGCGGGGTCGCTGAAAAGGCCGTCAAGACCATCAACATGTATAAGGGTGTGGTGCCCTTCATTGCCATGCAGCTCTTGGCGCTGGTCATCGTTGGCTTTTTCCCTGCGCTTGCCAACTGGCTTCCGGCGCGGGTGATGCTGTTGTCGGAGAACGCCCCGCCCCCGCGCAACCCGCGCCTACAATATTGCGTGGAAGAGCTCCTCACGCGCGACATCCCCGCGCAGGAGGCAAGCGTGCGCGCGATGGTGGCCGCGCTGCGTGAGGCCGGTCTTTCGGCCCTGCCCGAGAGCCGGCAGCAAGAGCTGATCCGCGCGCTCGACGCGTATGATGCGGCCTTCGACCGCTGGACCGCTTTCGTCAGCGCCGGCCGGGCAATTGCCGAGGCGACCCCTGCTTATCGACCACTGCACAGACATGTGGTCGGCATCAGGCGCGAGGTCGAACGGCTTTCACGCCAGATCGGTGCCGCCGAAGCCGCGCTGCTTCGGATCCGCGGCGACAGCCCCCGCGCCGTCGATCAGCGCGCGCGGCTCGAGGAGCGGATCGCCGTGCTTCGGGATGAAATCACCCGGCTCGAAGCCCTTGTGCCGGCCGAATGGGACGAGGCACACCGCCGCTTCCTTGCGCTCACTCAGGCCGAAGCCGAGGCGCGCCGTGCTTTCCGCGTGCCCACCGAACAGGCCTATGTCACGATCCGCGATCTCGCGGCCGAGCTTGGCGCCGTAGAAGAGTACGACAACCTGCTGCCGCTTGTCGTCGATCTTGCCGCGCGGGTGGGCACCGAGGATCCCGAGGAGCTAGCCACCGAACTGCGCGGGATCGAGGCGCTGCTGTCGGCGCTGCCGGGTTCGGGCGATCTGCGGCAGGCGCTGAGTGAGCTGCGTAATGCGCTGGCAGGTCGGCGGGCAAGCCCCGAACGCGCGCGCACAAGCGCCATCGCTGCCGTTGCCGCAGCCGAGGAAGAAATCGCTTGGCGCCGGGCCGCGGCCGCGCTTTATGCGCCCCTTGCAGCTCTTGAGGCCGAGACCCGCAACACGCTTGGGCTGCGCGAACAGCCTCGGCTTGAGCGGCAAACCGCGTTGGCCGTCGCGCGCTGCCTTGCGCATCACCGCGATGTTTCGCTGAGCTTCTGAACGGCGCTTTGCGCGCCGAGGCGGGGCCACATGCCGCGGGCGCTCTGCGGTGCCTAAGCAATGGCAAGGGCCAAAGGTTTTGCCGTTTGCAGCGGACCGTTGCCGGCGCGTGTCCCCAGAGACTGCGCGGTTTTTGACACAAGCGGCCGCAAAAGGCACTCTGCCCAATTGACGAGCGCGAAAAATCGGCGCAGTGAAGGCGCCCGCATGGCGGGCTTGTGCGCCATTCGGGCGCCCGCCTTGTTTTTTCGCCCACACCTCTTGGAACAGCAGCGTTAGAGGTTTTTGCTCGTGTCGCTCCTCAATCATTTGCCCATTCCTGAGCTCTATGTTTCGCCTACAGCCGCTGAAAGGCTCAAAGCCGAGGCCGCCGAACTGCCCTCGTGGGATCTCACGCCGCGTCAATTGTGCGATCTGGAGCTCTTGCTGAATGGCGGCTTTTATCCGCTGAAAGGCTTCCTGTCGGAGGCCGATTATGAAAGCGTGGTCGAAAACATGCGGCTTGCCGACGGCACCTTGTGGCCAATCCCAATCACGCTTGATGTCAGCGAAGAGTTCGCGGCCAAGGCCCCGACGGGGCAAGATATCGCGCTGCGCGATCCCGAGGGGGTGATCTTGGCCATTCTCTCGGTGACCGACCGGTGGCGCCCTGACAAAAAGCGCGAGGCGGAGAGGGTTTTTGGCGCCGATGACCCGGCGCATCCGGGCGTACGATATTTGCACGAGACGGCAGGCCCTGTTTACTTGGGCGGCCCAGTGCTTGGCCTACAAGCGCCGGTTCACTATGATTTCCGCGCGCGCCGGGATACGCCAAACGAATTGCGCGCCTTCTTTCGGAAGATGGCCTGGCGGCGGGTGGTGGCGTTTCAGACGCGCAACCCAATGCACCGGGCGCATGTGGAGCTCACGATCCGCGCGGCCCGTCAGGTGCAGGCGAATCTCTTGATCCATCCGGTTGTTGGCATGACCAAACCGGGCGATGTCGACCATTTCACCCGGGTCCGCTGTTACGAAGCGGTGCTCGACACCTATCCGGCCCAGACCACGCATTTGTCCTTGCTCAATTTGGCAATGCGCATGGCCGGCCCGCGGGAGGCGGTTTGGCACGGCATCATTCGGCGCAACCACGGCTGCACGCACATGATTGTCGGCCGTGATCACGCCGGCCCTGGGAACAACAGTCAGGGCAAACCGTTCTACGGCCCCTATGAGGCACAGGAGCTCTTCCGGCATTATGAAAAGGAGATCGGCATCGAGATGGTCGATTTCCAGCAGATGGTCTATGTGCAAGAGCTTGCGCAATATATGCCGATCGACGAAGTGCCCCCGGGCACGACCGTGCTTGACATCTCGGGCACCGAGTTGCGCCGGCGTTTACGCGAAGGGCTTGAGATCCCAGAATGGTTTACCTTCCCGGCGGTGGCCGCGGAATTGCGCCGGCGCTACCCCCCGCGCAGCCAGCAGGGCTTTACGGTGTTTTTCACCGGGCTTTCGGGTTCGGGGAAATCGACCATTGCTAACGCGTTGATGATCAAGCTGATGGAGCTCGGCGGGCGGCCGGTTACGCTGCTTGATGGCGACATCGTGCGCAAGCATCTTTCGCAGGAACTCGGTTTTTCCAAAGAGCAACGCGACAATGGCCGGCGGATTGGCTTTGTTGCCTCGGAGATCACAAAGAATGGTGGCATTGCCATCTGTGCCCCAATTGCACCCTATGCAGCCACCCGTCGCCAGGTGCGCGAGATGGTCGAGCAATACGGTGCCTTCGTTGAAGTGCATGTGGCAACAAGCCTCGAGGTCTGTGAGAAACGCGACCGCAAGGGCCTCTATAAGCTAGCCCGGGAAGGTAAAATCAAAGAGTTTACCGGTATTTCCGACCCCTATGAAGTGCCCGAGAACCCGGAGCTCAGGATCGACACCGAAGGAACTGATGTCGATTTCTGCGCCCAGCAGGTGCTGTTGACGCTGGAAAGTCTTGGGTTGATCGGACTGCGTGCCTAACGCCCTGCGCTGGAAAGGATCTTTTGGCGGCAAAGCGGCTGCCCAATCCGGGCGGCCGTTTTTTCGCTTTTTAATTTGATTTAATATTTGATGAGGCGCGGGTTCTGGTTTGAGAGCTGGCCCAAGCGCTCGGCGTTCTCAGGGCCGGGGCCAGCCATTGCGTTTTGGTTTCATGCTGCGCACGCAGGCGCTTAAGTGGAAACTGAGAGGGTGGCGCACAACGCACGAAGGGGGCCAAGCCGGCGCACCGCCGCCCGGAACGGCAGATTTTTCGCCTTGAAATCATGCCAATCCCTGGGGTCACAGGATTGCGCACAAAGGGCTCGGCGTTCGTTTTGCCAATGATCCGCGATGAGTCGCGCTTGCAATCACTCGACCAGCCGTTGCAGGTATAGGGTGCCAAGCGTGTTGCCGAGCCATTGGCTCGACTGCCAGATCAACGGACGCTCAGCATCGCGCCAATAGCGGTTGGTAAAGACGAGTGCCGCCCCCTCGGCCGAAGCGCAATCCTCCCGAAAGACGAGGACAGGCCGGGCTCGGCCTGCAAGGCTGAGCGTCGTGCGGCCCTCAAGCGTCACCCGGCAGAAAAAGCGCGCTTCCTGTGGCCGATAAAGCCCATCACGCCAGACAAAACGCCTCTCGCCTGATCCTGACCGACCGCTTGCGATCAGATCCGCAATCATCGACGCGTCGGCCGCATCGAGATCGAGGCCGAGCCCACGGGTGGCAACAACAATGCCGGGATCAAGCACGATTAAGCCGGCACGATCCGGGCTTTGCCAAAAGCTGCGGCCGGCGTGCAGTGCGTAAAGCCCAAGGCCTGCGGCCGCATTTCGGGAGGGAAGCACCGCACCGAGCAAAGGCTCGCTGTAGCCTGCAACAAGAGCCGGATCGAGGCCAGGAAACCCTTCGGCATTATAAACCAACGGAACCTGTGGCGCGCGACGCGCGCTCAAGACCGGGGCAAAGGAGCGTGCTTCAAGCGCGGGCCTGACCGCCTCGCAAGCCCCCCCCCCACACCAACTTGCAACTCGGGGGCATTTCCACAGCCGGTAAGCATCAGCAAGGCGGCGAACGGAGCAACGGTGGCCTTAGCACCGAGGAGCAAGAGGTTTCGAGCCTGGCGCTTCATTGCAAAAATGCCCCCCATCCTTGGCGTAAGGCTTGTGCCCGGCTTTCTTGGATTGTCGGCCAGAGACGATTTGCGATCTCGAGCCGTGCGCCACCGTCGCGCTGCAAGGATCTGAGCGTCGCGGAATAGTGAGAGGTCGAGGGCCGCCCGCTCAGCGGCGTGAGGGGAATTGTGAGCATAATCCCCTTGTCGAACGAACCTTCTCCGAACGCCTCAAAGGGCATATCGGTGAGCGTCGCATAGGCCCCCACGCGGATGCCATTGGCAAAAGCGCGTTCGAGCATCAGCGTTGCGCCTCGATCGCCGGCCAAATATTGCCCGACGTGAACTTGCGCCAACCAGCCGTCAGCGAAGGAATAATAGAGCGAGGCATGCCCGGTCAGCCGCGTTTTTGGAAATCCGGTTCGTTCCCAAAGGTCGTGAAAGCCGAGAAGTGCGTCAGGGTCGCGTTGGCGAACAGCATTGAGTTCAAGCCCAATGGAGAATCGGCTTGCGGGCGGGCTCCAGAGCACTTCCCCGGACACGCCGCCATACATCCGCTCAAGCCAGCCGAGTGAGAGACGGGCAAAAAGATCCGGTGCTGGACGGGCGGTATAGTCCAACGTTAGCCGGTTAATCGTTGGCCGATCGGTTGAATAGCGTGCGGCGTGGATCCGCACGCATGGATAGCGCCCAACAGGGCCACCGGTTGGGTTGCATTGCGGATCGGCATCCCAGCGGCGGTTTTTGTCGATGTTGCCGGCGATGCGTTGCGTGAAAAGCCCGTTGATGGTGAGATTTTCTGAGATGTGGAGGCGTGCGGCGAACTGAAGACCGAAATCGGCGCGCACGGGCTCGTCCGGGTCAAAATAGGAAAAGGTGGCATAGGGCCCAACGGCCCATTGCACGCGGCCGCGATTGGGGGTCAAGGGCTGCCACCAGCGCCCGACGCCGGGAAAACCGACCGCATCAGCAAGACGGGTCTCATTCAAGAGAGCCTCGGCGCCCAAGGGGCTCTCGGCATAGATTTCAAGCGCCGCGCGCGGGATGACGACCGCTGTGCCGGGCACCCCCTGGCGCATCGGGATAAGGACAATCTCTTCAATATTCTCCGGCAAGCCCCAGCTCAAAACCCGTGCGGCACGGCCAAGCGCGCGCGGCAAAACGTCATGTCGGCGGTTCGTGAGCCGCACCACCGCCTGCCGTCCGTCGAGCGCAAGTCCATTAAGCTCGAGCCCTTCTTGAGCAAGCGCCGGCGCTAGGCCCGCCATTAGGCGATGAAGCTCTTCCGGGGCGGCCGATGCCGGGCCAAAGCCTGCCGCTGCGCCCCTCGCACCCTGTGGCGTCGCGGCCGATGTGGCGCGCTGCCGCACCGGTAACGGGCGCGTGAGCTGCACTGGCCCTCCCGGGGGCGAGGCGGGATTGAGCGCCACCGTTCCCGAGATGCCGAGCACCGTGCCGTGCATGAATGAAACGGCGATTTCGCTGTTTGGCCCGAGCCGATAGCGCAACCCGAAGTTGAGCGGAGAGCGAACCCGCAAGCCACCTCGTTGTTCGGGCTCGTAGGCATCGGAGGAGTATTCGAGAAGAAAAGTCAAACGATCGCTTGTCTGATATGAGAGCCCGCCAAAGAGCGCTGCATCGCCACGGAACCAACGCTCAACCTCAAGCCGCCCCCCTGTTCCAGAGTAGCCACCAGGGCGGGTCTTGAAGCGATCACCGAAAAAGAAGGCGAGCGGGTTTTCGAAGCCGCCTCGCGTCGCGAGGCGTCCCCAGCCCATACCGAAACTCGCTTGCAGCTGAGAGGTCAAGTGCCGGGTGGCGACGATATACTCGCTCGCGTAATGCCCAGTTCCCAAAATGTCCCTCAGGCCAAGCGCCACCGCCGGCAAAATCTCACCCTCGTTAAGGATCTGCGCGTGAATGTCGAAGCTCCGGTCAAACAGGCGCTGTCCGCTCCGCAAGCCGATATCGACCCCAGAGTAGCGAAAACTTCCCGTAACCCGCGGCAAGAGTTGGAAGGTGAGCGTTGAGCGCCAGGTCCCGGGCATCGCAAAGCCCGTAAACGCGAGGGTGCCGTCTGGTATGGGCACAGCGCGCGGCATGTCGATCAAAGCCGGCGTGCCAAAGGTTCCGAGACCAAAGTGCCCAGCAGGTGCCTCTGCCAAAACCGGCGTGGTCAGCGCTGCAAAGAGCTGTGCCGTGAGGAAAAGGCGCATCAAACGCGCACGCACGAGCAACCTCCGGGGCCACGTCAACGGGGATTGTTCTTCCTGCCTACTCTCATGTCAAAGGTCAGGCAAGGATGAAACGCCCTCACGCTGCGGTACGCGATCATGCGTTGCATTGCTGCCAGCGCAAAGCGCGCAAACCGAGCGCCTTGCCTTGAATTTCTAGGAGAATAACGGAGCGTAGATCCAGCGCCCTTACCGTGTCATTACGCGACCGGAAGTCTTTTTCCCGTCTTCGGGTCGAAGAGGTGCAGCGCATGCGCCGGTGCGGACAAGCGCACGGTTTCTCCGACCTTAACCCTGACATCACCCGGCAATCGCGCAAGAAGCTGGGCCGGAGCATCAGTGTCTGCCGCCTTTGACTCGGGTATAATCCCGTGCACAACCGTGTCGGCGCCGAGCGCCTCGACGAGATCGATGACAAGCGGAATCGCAGCGGAGCTTTCCGAGATCGCTAGCTGTAAGTGCTCTGGACGAATTCCAAGCGTGACGGCGCGGCCCGCTTCAGCCGGCGGAAAACGCTCAGCCAGCGGCAAGGAAAGCTGCGGGGCAAGGACCACCGATCGCGCCTCTGGCCCAAGCCGCGCTGGGATCATGTTCATGGGTGGCGAGCCAATAAACCCTGCAACAAAGGTTGTTGCCGGACGCGCGTAGATTTCAAGCGGAGGGCCGATTTGCTCAGCCCGGCCTTCGTTCATGACCAAGACTCGGTCAGCAAGGGTCATCGCTTCGATCTGATCGTGGGTTACATAAAGGCTCGTCACGCCAAGGCGGCGCTGCAGGCGGCGGATCTCCACCCGCATTTGCGCGCGCAACTTCGCATCGAGGTTCGAAAGCGGTTCATCGAACAAAAATGCCCGCGGTTCGCGGACGATTGCGCGCCCCATCGCCACACGCTGCCTCTGGCCGCCTGACAATTCCCGCGGTTTGCGCGCCAAAAAGGGCGTGAGCTCTAAAATTGCTGCGGCTTCGTGCACCTTGCGGGAAATTTCAGCCTTTGGCAGGCCTCGAATCTTGAGCCCATAGGCCATGTTATCGAACACACTCATGTGCGGATAAAGCGCATAGTTCTGAAACACCATGGCGATGTTGCGATCTTTGGGCTCAAGCTCATTGACCACGCGGCCGGCGATGACGATTTCGCCCTCGGTGATCCGCTCTAAGCCGGCGACCATTCGCAAAAGGGTGGATTTGCCGCAACCCGAAGGACCAAGGATGACCAAAAGCTCTCCTGCCTCAACGCTGAAATCGATGCCCGCAATCACTTCGTTTTTGCCATACCTCTTGCGAACGCCGCGAAATTCGATTGTTGCCATCCCCTCCTCATTTCTCGATGTCGACGAGCCCTTTCACAAACCACCGTTGCATCAGAATCACGACCAAGGTCGGGGGAAGAATTGCCAAGATGGTTGTCGCCATGACCGTGTGCCAATCGGTCAGCGCGTCACCAGAGCCGATCATCTTGGTGATTCCGATGACGATTGTGTCCATCTGAGCGCGGGTTGTGATGAGCAAAGGCCAGAGATATTGGTTCCATCCGTAGATGAATAAAATAACGAACAAGGCCGCAATGTTGGTTGCCGATAGCGGCAGCACAATGTCACGAAAAAACCGCATCGGGCCAGCACCATCGATCTTGGCGGCCTCAACAAGCTCGTCCGGAATGGTCAGAAAGAATTGTCGAAACAAGAGCGTTGCGGTTGCTGAGGCGATCAGCGGAAGGGTAAGCCCGGTGAAGGTGTTCAGCAGGCCAAGATCGGTCACCACCTGATAGGTTGGCACGATGCGAACCTCAACTGGAAGCATCAGCGTAATGAAAATGAGCCAAAAGGCGAGCATTCGACCCGGGAAACTAAAAAAAGCCACCGCATAGGCAGAAAGAAGCGACACGGCGATTTTGCCAAAGGTGATGACGAGCGCCATGATCAGGCTGTTCATCATTAGAAGCCAAACCGGAGGGGAGACGATGCGCGTTGTCGCGCTCTCAAAAAGCGCCTGATAATAATTCGGGATCAAGCGATCACCGGGCCAAAACACGCGCCCTTGGGCGATTTCTTGTGAGGTCAGAGTTGAGGCCACAAACGTGATCCACAAGGGAAAGGCGATGATTACGATTCCAACGGTGATGATCAGCCGCGGCACCCAGCGCGTGCGTTCGTAAAGCGGATGCTGCATCAGTAAACCACCCTGCGATCGATGTAGCGGAACTGCAGCGCAGTCAGAGTAATGACCACGGCCATTAAGATCACCGATTGCGCTGTTGAGGCACCAAAATCGGTGGCGATGATCCCATCATACCATGCTTTGTAAACCAAAATCTCGGTTGCGCGGGCAGGTCCGCCCTGCGTGACAGCATGGATCACACCAAAGGTGTCGAAAAAAGCGTAAGCGATATTCACCGTTACCAAAAAGAAGGTGATCGGCGAAAGAAGCGGAAAGACAATGGTCCAAAACCGCCGGGCGCCAGTGGCGCCGTCGATTGCGGCGGCCTCGAGTAACGAGCGTGGAATTGCCTGCAAGCCCGCTAAGAAGAAAATGAAATTGTAACTGATCTGTTTCCAAGCTGCGGCGAGGATAACCAGGATCATCGCATGCGTGCCGTTGAGCGTGGGGTTCCAGGGAATCCCTAGCGCTTTGAGCCAAGCCGCGATTGTGCCAACCGCAGGATGGAAAAGAAACAACCACAAAACCCCAGCCACAGCGGGGGCAATTGCGTAAGGCACAACCATAGTCGTGCGCACGGCAATCGTAAACCGGATGAGTTTGTCAGCCATCACCGCAAGCAAAAGCGCCGGCGCTAGGGCAAGAAAGGCAACGGAAACACTAAAGACGACCGTGCGCTTGGCCGCGGCAAGATAATTCGGGTCTTTAAGAACGCGCTCGTAGTTTTCAAACCACACGAAAGTGGAGGACAAGCCAAACATGTCCTCTCGTAGCAATGACATCCAAACCGCTTGCCCGGCGGGATAAAAGAAGAACACCGCCGTCACCGCAAGCTGGGGTACAAGCAACAGATACGGCAGAAGCTTTTGATCGAAGATGACGCGTCGGCGCATTGGGTGCGAGCCTTGCGAGAAAGGGAGGGGAGTCGCGTCGCAAGAGTAAAAAACAGGGGCAGGACAACCCGCCCCCTTTTTTACGCCGCGAAGGCTTCTTCGTTAGATGAGAAATGGTGAACCAAGGGCGGCGCCACATAAATCGGACGGTCAATTTCCAACGGACCGCTCGAAGGCACGCAAAATCTCATTGCCGCGCCGAACCGCGTTCTTGACCGCCTGTTCCGCCGTGATCACGCCTTGCAGGGCGCGCTCGACCTCTTCGTGGAAGACGTCGCGGATTTCCGTCCAGCGCCCAAAGCGATAGCCGGAGGAATTCTCGGTTGGGGTTCCGCGCATCAGCTGCAACACCGGCACGTCACGACCCGGGTTCCGCTCGAAGAAACCCTCGGCCTGCATGGCTTCGAAGGTGGCGCTTGTGGCGGGCAAGAAGCCGGTTGCTTCCGAGAATCGCTTCAAGACGTCAGTCGAGGCGAGATAGGCCAAAAATTCCGCGACGCCGCGAAACTCGTCTTCGGTCCGGTTCGGCGCATTGAAGACCCACAGGCTTGCGCCACCGATGATGGAGTTTTTCGGCTCTTCGATCAAATCAGGCCAATAGGGCAGGAAAGAGACACCAAAAGATGCGGCAAGATCACGGGCGATTGCGCCATGCCCACCCGAGGACTGCAGGAGGATCCCGCATTCGCCAGAGATGAACTTTGCTGCTGCGTCATTCGAACGCCCGCCATAGTCGAAGGCGCGGTCCTTTTGCAGCTCGGCAAGCGTGGCGACGGTTCGGATAATCAGTTCGTTATCGAAGACAAGCTCAGCGTCGAGCCCTTCACGACCGTTCTGGCGGGTTCCGATGGGCATGTCGTGGATCGCTGACATTTGCTCAAGCATGATCCAGGCGATCCATGTCGAGGTAAAGCCACAGGGCGCAGCGCCCGAGGAGACGATTTTCCGCGAAGCCTCGATGAGCTCGGGCCAGGTGCGCGGGGGCTTTTCAGGGTCAAGCCCTGCGCGCGCAAAAATGTCTTTATTGTAGAACATAACCGCGGTTGAAACGTTCAACGGCTGGCTGAACAGCGTGCCGTCGGCGGCTCCATAATAGGTTCGCGCGGGTGGCAAGAAAATCGAAGGATCAAATTCGCGCCCCGCCAAGCGATAGACCTCGGTGACAGGAACGATGGCTTCCCGTGCGGCAAACATGTCGCCCGTGCCCGCATCGAACATTTGCATGATATGAGGCGGATTGCCGGCACGGAAAGCGGCGATCGCCGCCGCGCGTTGCTCGGGATATTGACCACGGAAAGACACGGTGACCTCGTACCGGTCCTGCATGGCGTTAAATTCATTGCCGAACTGGATCAACAGCTCCTGCGCAGGGCCAGTCAGCCCGATCCACATTTCAATCGGGATCCGGTTTTGTGCATGGGCAGCAGCGGCAACAAACAAGCCGAGCGCAGCGCTGGCTGCGAGAAGGGATCTGCGATTGAACATAGGGCTCTCCTTGTTCGGTTACGGAAACGTCGTTTCGATAATGGCGGTATTTGACAAAATTGCAACATTCGTCGGCAAGGGGTACGACCCGTGGTATCACAATAACCCACCGCGCCAGTTGATCGGCTTGACGGCGCAACAGAGGCAAATTTGGCCGCAGCGTCTGATCAGCGGAGCGCTATGTGGTCTGATGAGTTGTCGGCTGTGCGGAAGCGAGAGGTCACCCGCATTGGTGTCTTTCTGAGAGGAAAAGGTCGCTTTTCGGAATAAGCCGGTACGAACATGGTGCGCCGGAGGACGGATCAAGCGGGTGGCATGTCAGAGACACCAAGGTCGCAGGGTGCACGAAAGAAATGCGAGCGGCACTCGCGGCGGATCTAGAACTTGGCCTTTGCGAAGGGGAAGATTCTGCTCGGCGTTACCGCGGCTCATCCCTCTGATGCGTTGGAGGTGACCTGAACGGGTGGCTCAGGCCCGCAATCGGCGGGTCAAAACAGCGGCAAGAGGAAGCATACCGCCGGCGAGGAAGAGCGTCAGTGAAAGCCCGCCTGCCTGATAGGCAACTCCCGAACGAGGCGTGCCAAAAAGCCGCCCCGCGGCATTGGCCATCGAGTAAAACCCGACGTCTATCGTGACACAGTTTGTTCGGGCAACGGCCACGATCATCCAGCTGTGCAACGAAGAGCTGAGCGCAAACAGGGTGCCGAAAAGGAAAAGTCCCGCGATGCGGACCGCGACGGACGGCAGACCGTTGCTCTGCGGTACGGCAACAAGCGCTGCAAGCCCAAAGGTGAGAAATGCGAGGAGCGCGATGATTTGCCACGCTCTTACAATGAGGCTCGCCTCGCCGCCATGTGCGCGCACGATCGTTGGTGCGGCCGCTTAAGTGGCACCGGAGAGGATCGTCCAGAGGGCGAGAAAGCCACCGACGATGAAAAAGGCGGTTCGACTTTGTTTAGCACTGCCGCCAGAGAGCGCGGAATAAAGGCTTAGCGGGAAGGCTACAGAAAACCTCACATCGCGTGCCCCAAACAAAAACAGGCGCGCGGAACTGAGCTCGATGACACGCCAATCGGTTGCGAAGACCCGGCGAAACGGGATGTCTTTGTGGCCCGTGGGAAGCGCGCGGCATTTGAAAAAGCAAAGCCAGGAAAATGACGCTTAGGGCTGCCACGATCCCGAAAATGACTGGCAGAAAACCGAATAGCGCGAAAAGACTCGCTTCGAGGATAAAGCCGGGCGTTTTGAACGCGTTTTCCGAGCCGATCAAAACGGCAACCCAGCGAAACAGCGCTCCCTTCGGTGCGAGATATTTGACGGCTGATTTCGCGTTCGTTTTCGCAAGATCCTTGGCTGCGCCGAAGGGCCCTGAACGGCCGTAACGTAGACGACCAAGATGAGCATCCCCCAAGCGGGATCAACGGCGCTGAGCGGGATCAGCGCGATGATTTGTAGAAAAGGCCTGCGTAGAGCGTTTTGATAAGAACGAACCGTGCTGCCAACGATCCTCCAGTGAGGTTGGTGACAATGCCAGCCAATTTGTAAAGAAGAAAAATCCGCGAGCTCAAACGGCGTGAAGCCGAGCAGATGAAAATGAAATAAGACCAGCATGCGCAGCGCGCCATTGCTCAGCATAAAGGCCCAACGGTTCCGGTGACGGCAAGAAAAGCTGAGAAAGCCTGGGGTCTGAGAGAGATTTGAACCATTGGTGTGTGCTCGCCTCGGTCGGCGGATAGGAGGGGAACTCTATGACGGGTGCCAGGGGCTTGTGCGATTGCGACCTTGAGCGATAGAGGGGCGGTGACGCCCCTCAATTTCTCCCAACCATGAGAGCGATGTCGGCAAGCCGTTGCGCATACGCCCATTCATTGTCGTACCAAGGATAGACTTTTACTTGGGTGCCATTGACGACCATCGTCGAAGGCCCATCGATAATCGAGGATCGGGGATCGCCGCGGAAATCGGTTGAGACTAGTGGTCGCTCCTCAAAGCCGAGAATGCCGCGCAATGGGCCTTCGGCGGCGACTTTGAAAAGAGCGTTGACTTCTTGCACCGTCGTCGGTCGGGCAAGCTCGAAAACACAATCGGTTAGGGAAGCATTGAGAAGTGGAACCCGCACGGCATGCCCATTCAAGCGCTCGGCAAGTTCGGGATAAATAAGCCCGATTGCGGTTGCCGAACCGGTGGTGGTGGGGATGATGTTGAGCAAGCCCGAGCGCGAGCGGCGGAGGTCTTTTCCAGGGCGGTCGATCAGTGTTTGCGAATTCGTCACGTCATGGATTGTGGTGATGCTTCCGTGACGGATGCCTATGGCCTCGTGAAGGACTTTAACCACGGGCGCGAGACAATTGGTTGTGCACGAGGCTCCGGTTACGATGCGATGTTTTTTGGGATCAAAGAGATGGTGGTTGATGCCCCAGACAATGTTGAGAACGCCCGCATCTTTGACCGGCGCTGAGACAACGACGTGCTTAACCCCAGCGGTCAAATAAGCCGAGAGCTTCGCGAGTGTTTTGTGCGCGCCGGTGCAGTCGACCACGATATCGACACCAGCGAGCGGAAGGTTTGCAATGTCGCGTGTTGCGGTGACGGCGATGCGTTTGCTGTTGATGAATAAGCCTTGATCGTCAGGCGTTATCTCAACCGGCCAGCGCCCATGCACACTGTCGAAGGTGAGGAAATGCGCGTGCGCAGCGGGATCGGCAGCCACATCGTTCAGAAGAACAACATTTGCGTCGCGCTCGAGAAGAGCACGCAAAACCAATTTGCCAATTCGACCAAGTCCGTTGATCGCATAGGATGACATGGGTTCTCCTCATCCGTGAAAGGTTGCCAGGCGGCTTTTGAAAAAGGGTTTGCTGCGACCAGCATCGTGCACAAGTCTCATGATGTCTTCGAAGCGCAGTTGATAAAGGAATAAAGTTGCAAGGAAGGTGAAGAGAAGTGTCGTGAGGCGGCCTTACGGGGCGCGTGCGTTTCCGTTCGGCTGCTCGCTGGAGCCTAAAGTGGCGGCAAGATGAAAGCGCGCAGGGTTTTTCGGGTCTGGTTTTCGCCTCTGCACGAGGCGATGATGGGGGGTGGTCGAATTTTGGACCTCATCGCGTCGGTCGTTGTCTTCGGCGCCCTGCACGGCAGCCGATAAGAAAATCGCTTGCTAAGCCATGGCTTTGGCGTAGGAATGATTTTGGCAGGAATGGAATAGCGAAGGAGGATGACATGGCTTTGACGGTGACGCGTAAAGTCGGCAAGGCTGAGGTAACAGTCTTGACCGACGGCGAATTCACCTTCTCGCCCGATCTGTTTCCTGGGACAGCACCCGAGCGGATTGAGGAATTACGCAAGGCGTCCGGTCGTGAGGAGATTAAGACGAACTTCAACGCGGTTCTGATCCGGATGCCGGGGCAAACTGTGCTTGTTGATGGTGGTACGCGCGGACTTTTTGGCCCAACGACTGGACATTTGCCTGAGGCTTTGCAGGAGGCTGGTATTCAGCCAGAGACAGTGAGCATTTTGTATGCCACGCATCTGCATCCCGATCATATCGCGGGTTTCATCAGCGCGGACGGAACGGCAAATTTCCCGAACGCCGAACTTGTGATTACTGAAGCCGAACGGGCATTTTGGTCTGATCCCGCGAACACGGACCCCGTGTCTGAGACGATGGCGCAATGGGGCGCGCTCGCTCGGGCGGTGCTTCAGGCTTATGCGGACAGGTTGCGGATCGTTGCGCCGGGCGGTGAGATCGCTCCGGGCCTCAGGCAAATTGCTCTTCCGGGCCATACGCCAGGGCACGGGGGTTTTCGGTTTCAATCGGCGGGCGAAGAGCTCGTGCACGTTGGCGATATCGTCCATGCACAGACAATTCAAATTCCGGATCCAGAAATCTCGATCGTCTTTGACCTTGATGCGGCTGCAGCGCGGGAGCATCGGAAGCGGCTTTTGGACATGCTCGCCACCGACGGGGTGATTTTTACTGGCGGACATTTCCTTTACCCCGCTTTCAACCGATTAGAACGGGAGGGACAAGGCTTTAGGCTTCTGCCCGCCTGAGCTTTTGCGGTGAGGTATTCCGAACGACTCCGGCCAGAATTACGGCGTCTGGCGCGCGGCGATGAGATTTGATCGGTCGCAGGAGCGCATGTGTGAGCGCTTTGCGATCATTTGTGGGAAAGTGCGGCGTGGCTCTCCCGGGCCGAGCCTGACAGCACTGCGTGCGGTAAAGGGCTTGGTCTTTGCGTAGGGGTTTGGAAAGGCCGCGCAAAACCGTCGAGGCGGTAAGCCGCCGTAGAGGGAACGTATGGGCGGGTCGCCTTGACGAAGCGCCAGGGCGAGGAAGCGGGCGATTCACGAGGGCCTCGGCGCGAGGCCGGTCGGATTATCTGAGGTCATCGGCCCCATCGGCTGAGGTTTCTTCGTTGCGAATAAAGACGCCGCGTTTGCACCAAAGTGCGGCTTGGCCCATTGCGGCAACGAAGGCTGCATGGGCTGCTTTTTCCTCGGCGCTGAGACGTGAGGGGAGAGTGCGCACGCGCGGTCTTTGCGGCGGGTGAGGATCTGTTGGCTTGCGAAGTGCCAGTGTTTCACGTGAAACATCGAGCGCAAGATCGCGCTGGCGGCCGCCACAGAGCTCAAGGTAAACTTCCGCCAAAAGCTGGCTGTCGAGGAGTGCACCGTGAAAGGTCCGCGCCGAGCGATCGATTCCAAGGCGGCTGCAGAGCGCATCGAGACTAATCGGCGCGCCTGGAAAACGACGCCGTGCCAGAACCATCGTGTCAACGACTCTTTCTTGACGCAGAGGAGCCAAGCCAAGGCGCGCGAGCTCAGAATTCAAAAAACGCAGATCAAACTCGGCATTATGGATCACGAGCGGAGCATCACCGATGAAGGCGAGGAATTCTTCGGCAACATCGGCAAAGCGTGGCGCGTTTCGAAGTTTCTCCGCAGAAAGGCCGTGAACGGCGCGCGCCTCTTCCGACACCTCGCGCTCAGGGTTCAGATAGCGGTGAAAGACAGCGCCGGTTGGTATCAGATTGAAGAGCTCAATAGCACCAATCTCGACGATGCGATGACCTTCGGCCGGGTCAAGCCCGGTGGTCTCGGTGTCCAGAACGATTTCTCGCACGACAGGGAACCTTTCCTTCCCGAATTGCTTGAATGATGCGACGAACGTCGGTTCGTGCTGTCTCGAGACTTGAGCTGTCGATCAGGAAATCGGCGCGCGCACGCTTTTCGGCATCAGGGAGCTGACGGGCACGCAAAAGCGCAATCGCCTCTTCCGCTAATCCACGGGCGGCGAGGCGTTGCCTTTGGAGCTCCTCAGGGGCTGACACAACCGCTACCGCATCGCACAGGTTATCCGCCCCAGTTTCGAATAATAAAGGAATGTCAAGCACAACGATGTCGCCGGAGACCGAAGAAAGAAAGCGCGCCCGATCGGCGGCGACGAGCGGGTGAACAATTGAATTGAGCTCGTCAAGACGGCTTGGGTTTTCAGCAATGAGCGCGCGCAGCTTGTCACGATCAATTCCGCCATCATTGGAAAGTGTTTCAGGAAAAAGCAAAGAAACCGGCCCTACCGCATCGCCTCTTGGCTTATAAAGCCGATGAACGGCTGCATCCGCATCCCAAACCTCGATCCCCTCCGCACGAAACATGCGCGCAGCGGTGGTTTTGCCCATCGCAATCGAACCGGTTAGGCCCAAGATAAAGGTCATCCCGCAAGTGCCTCGAAAATCCTCTGATCAACGCGAGGCCTTTGTCCAAACCAGCGCTCAAATGCGGGTACCGCCTGATAGACAAGCATCCCGATTCCCCCAACGACGGGATTGCCACGTTCCTTTGCCCGACGAAGCAGGCTTGTTTCGAGGGGATCGTAGATCAGATCGGTGACCAGCGCACCCTTGGGGAGAGCCTCAAGGGGCAAATCAAGCGGCGGGCGACCAGTCATCCCCAACGAGGTTGTATTGACAAGGGTGTCGCACCCGTCGAGCATCGCGTCACGCTCCTCCCAGGTGACCGCCGTCGCCTTAAACTCGAGGGCAAGCCTCTCAGCCCTCTCTTTGGTTCGATTACTGATTCGAACCTCTGCCACCCCAACCACCGCAAGCGCAGCAAGCACAGCTCGCGCCGCACCACCCGCACCGAGCACAGCAACCCGTTTTGGACGCCAATCAGGAAACCGCGCTCGAATGTTTTCAAGAAATCCAAAGCAATCGGTGTTGTCCGCTTCAAGTCCGGCCGCGGTGAAAGTGAGCATGTTCGCAGCACCGATCCGCTGTGCAGCTTCGCTTGCCCGATCCGCAAGGCGAAGGGCGGCTTCCTTATGCGGCAGGGTCACATTGCACCCCACAAAGCCGGCCTGTCGAAGCCTGCGAAGCGTTGTTTCAAAATCTTCTTTTTTGACGCGGAACGACAAGTAAGCACCCGAAATCTGATGGCGCGCAAGCCAGGCTGCATGAAGGCGTGGCGAGCGAGAATGGGAAATTGGATCTCCAACCACACAAGCAAGGCGGATCATCGCGAGAGATCCCCTCTGTCGGTCAAAAAACGCAAAAGCGGGAGCAAGGGCAACCCAAGGATGCCGAAAAAGTCGCCCTCAATCATCTCAAACAAACGTAAACCCAAGCCTTCGACTGCATAACACCCAGCCGTTTCGAAAAGAACATCTTGCGCTTTATCAAGATACGCCTCAAGGCATGAGTCGGAAAAATTCCTCATACGCAAGCGGGCCTGAGCGACCTCGCGCCAAACTGGAACCCCGCCATCAAAAAGCACGGCCGCCGTCCAAAGCCTATGTTCTTGGCCCCGAAGAAGCAAAAGCCTTGCCCGGGCTTGCGTAATCGAGGAGACTTTTTCAAGAACTTCGCCCGCGAAATCAAGAACCTGATCGCAGCCGAGCACCAAAGCATCCCCGTGCCGGCTTGCAACCTTATGGGCCTTCGCTTCGGCAAGCTTCTCTGCGATTGCGCGCGGCACAAAACCCTCTGCGCGCAGGCTTTTGACCATAGCCGCTTCATCAAGGAAAGCAGGCTCGACAATTGTTTCAACGCCAGCCCGCTCCAATAAGGAACGCCGCGTTCGTGACGCTGAGGCCAATATCAACGGCCGGCTGTGCATAACCGTGCCCTTCCCTTGTTCTCCTTTCTCGTCAAACATCCGAGAGCTTTACCCGCAAGGGTCAACGCGCCTGCGGCATTTCTTCTTCCTGCTCGCGTCCTCCTCGGCGTTTTACCGAACTTCTCCCCAAGCCAACCTCTCCCGGTCTCTTCCCAAACTCTTAACTTTCCGACCATGCAACGCAAAGAAATGTGTGGGCAGTCGTTGCACCTGTCGCCCATCGCTCATTCTTTATCCACACCTTTTGCCACGCCTAAAAGCGATCATCAACTTTCCCAAGTCACCGAACAAGCTTTGCCAGTTGTTCGAATAATTGGGCGAAGACTCCTTAAGAGCTCTCGAGCTCGAGCGCCCGGCAGAACGGCTAAACGTCAAAACGCCGGTGCTCGCAGTCCTTCGCCTCCGCAAGGTCTAAAGAACACATAGCGCTCGGAGCACCTTTGAAGACGCAGCAGGCGCCACGCGACCAAGCAGCAAATCGCGACCGGCCCGCCCCGATTGCGTGCGGAGCCGATTACTGGTGTGCTGGTCTTTGTCGGCTCACTTCACACCCCTGTTCACGCCTCGAATGCCCGCTTGAACACATCGCCGAAAGGTCTGAGACCGCAGTTGACAACGCGCGCTCTTTCGCCTAACAAAAAGAGGCCCACGTCCGTGGAGCTTGCGCCTTCTCCAAAATCACGAGCGTTTTCGCTTTGGCGAGGGTTCGCCAGAATCTCCATTTTCCCATGACCGAGCAGACCGTTTTTCTCTCAGAACTCAAACGTCGCACCCCCGCCGCGCTTCTTGCTTTAGCAGAGGAGCTTGGCATTGAAAATGCTTCCGCGATGCGGAAGGGGGAAATCGTTTTCTCCATTTTGAAAGAACGCGCGGAGGCTGGCTGGGAGATCCGCGGCGACGGTGTTTTAGAAGTCCTGCAGGATGGCTTTGGGTTTTTGCGGGCGAAAGAATCAAATTATCTCCCAGGGCCAGAGGATATTTACGTTTCACCGGAGACAATCAAATATTTTTCTCTGCGAACCGGCGACACGGTTGAGGGCGTTATTCAAGCGCCAGGTGAAAACGAAAGGTATTTTTCGCTGGTTTCAGTTACTAAGATCAATTTTGATGATCCAGAAGTCGCGCGCCATAAAGTTCATTTTGATAATCTGACCCCGCTATACCCAACCAAGCGGTTGAAGATGGAAATTGAAGATCCGACGATTAAAGATAAATCGGCGCGGGTCATTGATATCGTTGCGCCAATTGGAAAAGGTCAGCGTGCGCTTATCGTTGCCCCGCCAAGGACGGGAAAAACGGTTCTTCTTCAAAACATTGCGCGCTCAATCGAGGTCAATCACCCCGAGTGTTATCTTATTGTTCTCCTTATCGATGAGCGTCCTGAAGAAGTAACCGACATGCAAAGAACCGTTAAGGGCGAGGTGATCTCGTCGACTTTCGATGAGCCGGCCGTGCGGCATGTTGCCGTCGCGGAAATGGTAATAGAGAAGGCAAAACGTCTTGTCGAGCATAAGCGGGACGTGGTCATCCTGCTTGACTCGATTACGCGGCTAGGGCGCGCTTATAACACCGTTGTTCCGAGCTCAGGCAAGGTTTTAACGGGCGGCGTCGATGCAAATGCGCTTCAGAGACCAAAAAGATTTTTCGGCGCGGCGCGAAATATCGAAGAGGGCGGCTCACTGACGATTATCGCGACTGCCTTAATTGACACCGGAAGTCGCATGGACGAAGTGATTTTTGAGGAATTTAAGGGAACCGGAAATTGCGAAATTGTCCTTGACCGCAAGGTTGCCGATAAGCGTGTGTTCCCGGCGATTGACATCCTAAAATCCGGTACGCGGAAGGAAGAGCTGTTGGTTGAAAAAAGCGACTTGCAGAAAACGTTTGTGCTCCGACGAATTTTAACCCCAATGGGAACGACGGATGCTATCGAGTTTCTCCTTTCAAAGCTCAAACAAACAAAAAGCAACCGCGAGTTTTTCGACTCGATGAATGCCTGAAGCTGTTTTTGCAGGCCAGTCTGAGACGATTGTTGCCCTTGCAACAGCGCGTGGACGTGCAGCCATCGCCGTTATTCGTATTTCCGGACCGCGAGCGCGAGAGGTGGCAGAAAAACTTGCTCCACCGCTTCCAAAGCCGCGACGCGCAGCATTGCGTACGCTCGTTGGTGAGGACGGGGTCATCGACCACGGTCTCGTTCTTTGGTTTCCAGCGCCGAAGTCCTACACCGGTGAGGATTTAGTCGAATTTCACCTTCATGGCGGTTTAGCGGTTTGTCAGGCAGCTCTGAATGCTGTCCTGCGTTTTCCGGGTGTGCGTACGGCAGAACCTGGAGAGTTTGCTCGGCGCGCGTTCGAGGCTGGGAAGCTTTCGTTGCCCGAGGTGGAAGCCATTGCCGACCTTGTCGCTGCGGAGACTGAAGCGCAACGCCGGTTAGCGGTTTCCATCTTAGAAGGAAAAACCGGGGCACGGATAGCACTTTGGCGTGACCGGCTCGTTCAGGCGCGCGCCCTTTGTGAAGCTCTTATCGATTTTCCCGATGAAGACATTCCGGAAGCGGTCACGCACGAGATCCTGAGCCATGCGGCATCGGTACATGCAGAGATCGTTTCGGAACTTAAGGGTCGACATGCCGCTGAACGGATCCGGGAGGGATATGAGGTTGCAATCGTCGGCCCGGTTAATGTCGGAAAATCAACTCTTCTCAATGCCTTGGCGGGGCGTGAGGCCGCGATTACTTCCGAACGTGCCGGAACAACACGCGATGTGATTGAAGTGCGGATGGATCTGCGCGGCCTTCCCGTAACGATCCTTGACACCGCAGGCATTCGTGAAAGCGAAGATCCTGTCGAGCAAATCGGTATCGCGCGGGGGCAGGCGCGCGCGCGCACGGCTGATCTTAGGATTTACCTCAAAGCCAAGCCAGACGACGAGGTTGTACCGCAAGCCCCGGACGACATCGTTCTTCTCTCAAAAGCTGACCTCTGGGGCTTGCCCGGCATCTCAGCGCTCACAGGACAGGGCCTTTCCGATCTTATAGACGCCATCTACGATCGTTTAGCTAAGCGACAGCCAACAAGCCTGCTCTTCTCGCACGCACGCCATTTTGATCGCCTCGAGCTGGCCTCAGCCCATCTTGCAAAGCTCTCAACCGCACTCGCAGCGGGCTTTTCTTACGAACTCGCTGCCGAAGAGTTACGGCTCGCACTTCGCGCCCTTGACGCGCTTATGGGGCGTGTCGATGTAGAAGAAGTGCTTGACCGAATCTTTGCGTCGTTCTGTATCGGGAAATAGCACTTAACCTGCCCAAGGGGTCTGTTTCACGTGAAACACTACGATGTCATCGTCATCGGAGGCGGCCACGCTGGTGTTGAGGCAGCCCTTGCTGCATCGCGCCGCGGTGCATGCACGGCGCTGGTTTCCTTGCGGGGCATGGATGATCTTGGCATCATGTCCTGCAACCCCGCCATTGGAGGCCTCGGGAAAGGCCATCTCGTTCGGGAAATCGATGCGCTCGATGGCTTAATGGCGCGCGCAGGTGATTGGGCCGGAATCCAGTTTCGCCTGCTCAACCGATCTCGCGGCCCAGCCGTGCAAGGACCGCGCGCTCAAGCTGATCGTGCCCGCTATGCAACCTTTGTTCGCAAGGCTCTCGCACAATCTCCAGTGACGGTTCTTGCCGCCGAAGTCACCGACCTTGTCGTCGCCAACGCGCATATCACCGGCATTGTTCTTGCCGATGGAACCGTTCTTTCCTGCCGCGCGGTTGTTCTCACCACCGGCACCTTTTTGCGTGGCGAAATTCATATCGGCGATCGACGCTTTCCGGCGGGCCGTCGCGGTGCCCCAGCCGCCTATCGCCTTGCCGACCGGCTCAAGGAGCTTGCCGGTCCGCTCGGAAGGCTAAAAACGGGCACACCTCCGCGCTTGGACGGCCGCACCATCGCCTGGGACCGCATTGACACCCAGCCCGGCGATGAGCCACCAACCATGTTATCTTTCCTAAACCGGCGCCCCGTTGCGCCTCAGCTCGCCTGCGGCATCACCGCGACCACCCCAAAGACCCACGACATCATTCGGCAAAATCTTCACCGCTCCGCTCTCTTTAGCGGTGCAATCACGGGCCGCGGGCCTCGCTATTGCCCCTCAATCGAAGACAAAATCACCCGGTTCGCCGACAAAGATCAGCACACGGTCTTTCTCGAGCCCGAAGGCCTTGACGATACAACCGTCTATCCCAATGGAATTTCATGCTCCCTTCCCGAGGATGTCCAAGAAGCCTTTATCCGCACAATCCCCGGGCTTGAAAACGCCCAAATTCTCGCTCCGGGCTATGCGATTGAATATGATTACCTTGATCCCCGCCTTCTAACCCGCACACTTGAGACCCATTCCATCACCGGCTTGTTTCTTGCCGGCCAAATCAATGGCACGACGGGCTATGAAGAAGCTGCCGCGCAAGGGCTTGTCGCCGGGCTCAACGCCGCTGCTTGTGCGTGTCACCTCGCTCCCGCACTCTTCGAACGCAGCGACAGCTACATCGGCGTCATGATCGACGATCTGATTACCCGCGGCGTGACCGAGCCCTATCGCATGTTTACAAGCCGCGCCGAATATCGCCTTTCGCTGCGCGCTGATAACGCGGATCAACGCTTAACCCCGCGCGGTCTGGCATGGGGCTGCATTAGCGCCGAGCGCGCTCAGCTCTTCGCTGAGAAGATGGAACGCCTCTCGCGACTCCGCTCATCCATCGAAGGCGCCACTGTGACACTCCATCCCGAAGATCTCCCTCAAGAGAGCACCCTGAAGCCGGGGCGGCACCCCATTGCACATCTTCTTGCCGATCAAGCCTTCCCGGACAGCTTCTTGACCGAGCGCTTTCCAGCCTGCGCTGGCGCCGATCCCGAAGACCTCGCCCAGCTCCGCCGCGATGCGCTCTACCGCCCCTACCTTGAACGGCAGGCGCAAGAAATCGAGCGCGCGCGGCGCGAAGAACGGGTTCGGATCCCCCCAGACTTTGACTACCGGTCTCTTCCAGGCCTCTCCTCCGAGCTGCAAGAAAAATTGTCCCGTATCCGCCCAGACACACTTGCCGCAGCCAGCCGGATCGAGGGCATGACACCCGCTGCAATTCTCATTCTACTCTCGCGTCTTCGTACATTGCGCACGCCTGGCGCGACCAACCGGGGCCTCGAAACGCCAGCGCAGCGAAGGCATGCCTGAGCTTTTGCCCGGCCTTTTCGTCGCCCCCGAAACGCACGCGCACCTGCAAGCTTTTGCGAACGCTCTGGCCCGATGGTCGGAGCGAATCAACCTCATTGCGCCCTCCACGAAATCGGAAATTTGGTGGCGTCATATCTGTGACTGCGCGCAACTTTGGGCTCATGCGCCACCATCTGCCAAAACTTGGGTTGATCTCGGATCCGGGGCTGGGCTTCCGGGTCTTGTCATTGCGATCCTGGGCGCTCCTTCAAACCTGGCTATGACGCTCGTTGAGCCCGATCAACGAAAAGCCGCCTTTCTGCGCACACAAAGCGCGTTGTTAGGGCTTACCACGCGCATTCTGACCGCCCGCGCTGAACTGGTCCCTCCCTTGGCGGCAGATGTCGTCTCGGCGCGGGCACTTGCGCCGTTGCCAAAGCTCTTGCCGCTGGTGAAGCGCCATCTTCGCCCAGACGGTTTTGCACTCTTGCCGAAAGGATCCGACTGGGCTAGCGAAGTAGAGGCCGCGCGCGCTTTTTGGAACTTTCACCTGGACGCTCTGCCCAGCGTGACCGACCCGAACGCGCGCATTTTGCGTTTGAGACGGCTTGAATCGAAGGGATGATGCCGAAATGAAACTCGTCGCGATCGCCAACCAAAAAGGCGGCGTGGCAAAGACAACAACCGCAATCAATCTTGGCGCTGCACTGGCCGAACGCGGGCAGCGCGTGCTTCTGATCGATCTTGATCCGCAGGGGAACGCCTCAACCGGCCTCGGGATCGGCTCCGACAAGCGCGATCCGTCGAGCTACGACATTCTGCTCGGCGAAGCGCTTGCAACCGACATCGCCGTGCCCACGGCGGTTGACCGCCTTGCGATCATTCCCGCAAACACCGCTCTTTCAGCGAGTGACGTTGAATTACAGTCAACCACGCGGCGCGCTTTTCAGCTTCGCAATCGCTTGGGCGTTGATCATGCTTTGCAGGATCGCTTCGATTTCGTCCTCATCGATTGCCCGCCCTCGCTCAATCTCTTGACAGTCAATGCGTTGGTTGCAGCGCATTCGGTTCTCATTCCGTTGCAATCCGAGTTCTTTGCACTTGAGGGCTTATCGCAACTTCTTTTGACGATCCGCGAGCTTCGCCAAGCGGCCAATCCACGCTTGCGCATCGAGGGCGTCTTGATCACCTTGCATGATGCGCGCAACACCCTTGCCCAGCAGGTCGAGCGTGACGCGCGGCAAACGCTCGGAGATCTCGTTTATCGAACGGTTATTCCCCGCAACGTTCGTATTTCTGAAGCCCCAAGCCACGCCTTGCCTGTCCTCGCCTATGACCCAAACTCAAAAGGCGCCATGGCCTATCGGGCGCTTGCTGAAGAATTTCTTGCCAACAATCTGTTAGGGGTGGCCCAATGAGTGATCGCGCGAGCCCCCTACAACCGCCCTCGGCGCCTGCCTCGCCACCGCGTGCAGAGCGTCGCGGCCTTGGCCGCGGCCTTTCTGCATTGATGGCCGAGGCGGGTTTTGATGTTTTGGCCGATCCAACCGTGCCGCCACCACCCCCCGACCGGTCTCTTCCCATCAACGCCTTGCGGCCAAATCCCATCCAGCCGCGCCGCAGCTTTTCTGAAGCTTCGCTCGAGGAACTCGCAAAATCGATTCGAGAAAAAGGGATTATCCAGCCACTGATCGTCCGCCCCGCCCCTGATGCGCCCGAAACTTATGAAATCGTTGCGGGCGAACGCCGGTGGCGGGCGGCCGCGCGCGCCGGCTTGACGGAAGTTCCCGTCATCATTCGCGCCTTCGACGACACCGAGGTCCTTGAGATCGGCATTATCGAAAACATTCAAAGGGAAGACATCAACCACATAGACGAAACTGCCGCCTACAAAACTCTGATTGAGCGCTTCGGGCGCACACAAGAGCGCATCGCTGACGCGCTTGGCAAATCGCGCAGCCACGTTGCCAACACGATTCGCCTCCTCAATTTGCCACCCCTTGTTCAGGCCATGGTGATTGATGGGCGGCTCACCGCTGGTCATGCGCGCGCTCTTCTTGGTGCGCCGAACCCAGAAGCGCTTGCCCGCAAGGTGCTCGCCCGCGGCCTCAATGTCCGCCAGACTGAGGCCTTGGTCCGCCAAATGCAGACCGAGCGCGGACAGACTCGTAGCAAATCCAAAGCTGATGATCCTGACACTCGCGCAGTGGAGGAACTGCTCACCGCTGCCCTTGGCATGCCCGTGACGATCACCCATCGCGAGGAAGGGGGCGGCAAAGTCACCATTCGTTACCGCAATCTTGACGAGCTCGACGGCCTTTGCGCGCTGATCCAAGCGGCGGTGAAATAATCACTCCTGGCCTCTTTCCTCACGCAGCGATCATTGATTTTACCAAAAAGACCTTCTGAAAACCGTGTGCCTGTACGCGCGCACCTCGTGATTGCCCTTCGCGCGTCAACAAATGCTCACGCACACCTTCCTTCGGGCTTGCGCGCAATGCTTCCCACCCCGAAACCTTGCGCGCCGAGACAAACCGCGGGTGCGCCATCGCACCCTCCGTCAACAGCTATTCGCTCGGAAGCTCTGCCGCAAGCTCTCGCACGACCGCGTCGATCAAAAAGCGCCCCTTCTCGGTTGCGTAAAGCCGCTCTGCGGAAACCTCAAGAAGCCCGAGCGCGACCAGCCGCTCTGCCGCTTGCCCGTTGATGTCGTATCCAAGCGCGGCAAGCCGCGCCGTCTCTACTCCCTCGCGCAAGCGAAGCCCCATGAGCAGGACCTCGGCCGCTTCTTCCCACCGGCTCAAAACATGCCGTTCCGCCTCCCCGTGACCTTCGCGCTCCACCTGTTTCAGCCATGCGTTGGGATCGCGAACACACGCAAGTGCCACGCGTTTTCCCTCGCTCACAATCCGCCCGTGCGCACCTGGCCCAAGTCCAATCCATTCCTCCGACCGCCAGTAGAGCAGATTGTGCCGACATTCCTGTCCCGCCCGTGCATGGTTTGAAGTCTCATAAGCGGGAAGGCCAGCCCCCGTGCAAAGCTCCTGCGTTATTTCGTAAAGCGCCACAGCCTCGTCCTCGCTCGGCAGGCCCCGTAAACCGCCCGCCTCTTTTCGTGCCGCAAACGCCGTTCCAGGCTCGATCGTCAGTTGATAAAGAGACAGGTGATCGGGTTCGAGCAGGAGCGCTTCCTTGAGCTCCTTTTCCCAATCTGCCGCCGTTTGCTCTTGGCGTGCATAGATCAGATCAAAACTCACCCGCGGAAAAATCGCGCGCGCCATCTCTATCGCCTGCAGAGCTTCCGCCACACTATGCCGCCGCCCGAGCCGATGTAGAGCGTCATCGCGCAAGGCCTGCACCCCAATCGACAGCCGGTTTACCCCTGCCTCAGCATAGCCGCGAAAGCGCGCTGCTTCTGCGCTTGTCGGATTCGCCTCGAGCGTGATCTCCGCATCCTCCACAACAACCCAAATGTCCCGAATGGCTTCCAGGACCTCAGCCACGAGCTCTGGCGGCATCAATGACGGCGTCCCCCCGCCAAAGTAGATTGTTTCCACACGACGCAAACGGGTTTCCGCAGCGGTTCTTTCGATCTCTCGGCGGAATGCTGCACGCCATCGCGCAAAGGCGATATTCCGAGCGACGTGGCTGTTAAAATCGCAATAGGGGCATTTCGCGGCGCAAAAAGGCCAATGTAGATAAAGTCCAAATCCCATTTGCCCCTCCATGGGATGTCGCTCTTGACGCCGTTCTTACTCCTTAGCGCTTGAGAAGTTCAGGTAACGCCTGCACAAATTTTGCCAGTGCACGCGCACGATGGCTGATGGCGTTTTTCTCTTCTGCCGACATTTCCGCAAAGGTTCGCAGATCGCCTTCCGGAACAAACATCGGATCAAAACCATGGCCAAGGCGCCCGCGCGGTGGCCATACCAGATGCCCGGAGACCGCGCCCTCAAACACCGCTTCAGTTCCATCAGGCTTGGCCAAAACGAGCGTGCAGCGAAAGCGCGCCGCCCAAGGCTCAGACGCACCTTTCTCAGAAAGCGCATGAAAAACCCGCTGCATTGCGACCATGAAATCACGCCCCCGTGGCGTGGCCGCCCAATCGGCCGTCGCCACTCCAGGCGCGCCCGCAAGCGCCGCTACCTCGAGGCCTGAGTCGTCGGCCAAGGCCGAAAGCCCCGTTGCCCGCACTGCCGCACGTGCCTTGATGCGCGCATTCTCTTCAAAACTCTTGCCCGTCTCTGCCGGCTCGGGCAGGCCAAACTCAGCGGCACCAACAACCGCGATTCCCTTGGGCTTAAGAAGCGCGCGAAACTCCTCGAGCTTTCCGGCGTTATGCGTGGCAATCAAAAGCCGCATCGCCGCACGTGACCTCCTCTCGTCGCAAAAGTCGCTCCTCTGAGATGGCAGTCTCGGAAAAAGCCTCTTCACGCGCGGCCGAGCGCGGCGCGCTGCATAGCGATCAAGCCTTTAAGCGCCTCAGCGGCAACATCGAGCATTTTCTCAAGCTGTTCGCGCGACAGCGGACGGCCTTCGCCTGTCACCTGCAGTTCCACGAGCTGCCCCTGACCGGTCATAATGATGTTTCCATCAACCTCAGCTGTGCTATCCTCAGCATAGTCGAGGTCGACGACCACCTCACCCTCAATCACCCCGCAGGAGATCGCCGCAATCTCGGTCACGATCGGATCGGTCGAAATCTGCCCGCTTTTCAACAAAAGATCCGCTGCCATACGTAAGGCAATCCACCCTCCCGTAATGGCCGCGCAACGGGTGCCTCCGTCAGCCTGAAGAACATCGCAATCGACAACAATTTGCCGCTCGCCAAGCGCTGGCCGATCAACACAGAGTCGGAGCGCGCGCCCGATCAGGCGTTGGATCTCAACCGTCCGTCCCTGTTGGCGGCCCTCAACCGCCTCACGCCGGTTGCGCGTTTGTGTCGCGCGCGGCAGCATCCCATATTCGGCCGTAACCCAGCCGAGCCCGGAGCCCTTCAAAAACGGTGGTACCTTGGGCTCAATCGTGGCCGTGCAGAGAACGTGTGTTCGGCCGATTTTGACCAAACACGATCCTTCCGCATGTTCAATCACACCAGTTTCAAAAACAACCGGTCGCAGCTCGTTGAATTTTCGTCCCGAGGGGCGCATCTTTTCCAAGTGCTCGAGGCGTTTACGGACTTCTCCCTAATGCGCTTGCCTGACCCGTGCAACCATGCTTTTGTCAATGACTGACAGCCGGAAAATCCTTGACGAACTCAATGACCGTGCGCGCGAGGTGTTTCGCCGGGTGGTTGAGGCCTATCTCGCGCATGGCATGCCAGTTGGCTCGCGGACGCTTTCGCGCGACTTTTCCGAAAAGGTCTCCCCGGCAACCCTGCGCAATGTGATGCAAGATCTTGAATTCCTCGGTCTTCTCGAAAGCCCCCATGCTTCGGCCGGGCGCGTCCCCACGCTTGCCGGGCTTCGGCTCTTTGTTGATGCACTGTTAGAGGTCGAACCCATCTCAGAGGCTGATCGTGAAAAGCTCGAGGCCACCCGGAGCGCAAACGAAGGCGACCTCAACACCCTCTTTAACCGCGTCGGCGCAGCTTTGTCGGAAATCACCCAAACAGCTGCGCTCGTTTTGACGCCACGTCACGACGAGGCGCCCATCAAACACATCGAACTCATTCCGCTGAACAACCAAAGGGCACTTGCTGTCTTGGTCTTTGCCGATGGTCATGTCGAAAATCGCCTGTTGACCCTTCCTTTTGGCGTCGCGCCTTCGGCCGTTCGTGAGGCGTCAAATTTCTTAAATGCAACTGCAGCCGGTTTGACGCTCGGCGAACTTCAACAGCGCGTGCGCGCCGAAATCGCCCGCCGCCGGCAGGAAATCGATCGTTTGGCCCATGATCTCGTCGAGCGGGGCCTTGCGCTTTGGCAAGATGCCGGAGCGCCGCAAGAGCGCCTTATCGTGCGCGGAAGCGCGCATTTGCTCGACCGCACCGATACGGACAATCTGGCGCGGATTCGTGAGCTTTTCGAAGATCTTGAGCGCAAGCGGGAAGTGGCGGAATTTCTCGAGCTTGTCGAACGCGGCGACGGTGTACGGATTTTCATCGGTTCGGAAAACCCGCTGTTCTCGTTGACGGGTTCAAGTCTTGTCGTTTCCCCCTATATATCCGCTGACCGCCGAATCGTGGGTGCAGTGGGCGTGATTGGGCCGACTCGGCTCAATTACGGCCGCATCGTCCCGATCGTCGATTACACCGCTCAGCTCGTTGGACGGATGCTTGGCGAACGCACGAAAGAAATTTAGGAAGACGCTCATGTCGGAAGAGACAGCGACCAAAGCTTCAAGTCAGCCTTTTGCGCCAGAAAACGCAACGATCCCCAAAAGCACCTCGGCCGAAAGCGCTGTAGCCGAGACAGAACCAACATCTACCGATCTCACCGCGGAATTCGCGGCTGAAAAAGCCCGCTGGGAAGCCGAACGCGCCGAGCTGAACGATCGTCTCCTGCGCGCTTTGGCCGAGCTTGAGAACTTCCGGAAACGTGCCGAAAGGGACCGGCGCGAGGCCATGTTATACGGTGCATCGAAATTTGCCCGCGACATTCTTTCCGTTTACGATCACCTGTCGCGGGCACTTGCCCATTCCGGCGAGGATGCACGCGAAAACCTTTTGGCCGTGATCGAGGGCGTCGATTTGACGCTTCGAGAGTTGACCAATGTCCTTTCCCGACACGGCGTTGAACGAATCAACCCCGAACCGGGAACACCGTTTGATCCGCATCAACACGAAGCAATCGTCCAAACCCATGCCACAGGCTTTCCACCCGGAGCGGTGGTCCAGGTCGTTCTCGAAGGCTTTCGGATGCACGATCAATTGCTTCGCCCAGCGAAGGTTGTCGTGGCGAGCAAGGGTGCTTGAGCGCGCGGCGCTCGTCGTCAGGCGTCAAGCGCCCGTAACGGGCTGTCTTGGGACGAGACTTCTCCACGGGGCACGGCGCGCTCTGCCCCGCGGCTCGCTCTTGAAATCGCTACCGCCAGCGCAGAACGCATTCTCCCTATCATTCCCGAACCCCGTGTCCGTTGCGCGTCCGTCGTGCCCGGCCCGCCTCACATCCACCCACCCCCGCGCGCCGATTGGTTTGCGGGGCTTGCTTTGCGCGCGTGTCAGTTCAAAGCAAAAGGCGGCACGCCGGCTGCGGCGCGCGGTCGCGGTTTTCCACCGCCCTGTCCCGGGCGACCTCCTTCCAAGTCTGGCCGCAACAGCGTTGCTCCGCCTCAGGTTTTGTCGTCAACACTCAGCGCTTTCAACTCATAAAGAATGTCAAGCGCCTGCCGCGGTGTCACGCGATCGGGGTCGATCTTTTGTAGCCGCGCTGCAAGCGGTGAAAAAACCGGAGGTGCCCGCTCGGCGCGCGTTGTCTTTTCGCTTCGAGCCCGAAAGAGCGGCAAATCGTCAAGCAAAGCCGAAGGCGCCGAAGCCCGTATCCCGCCTTCTTCAAGCTTTTGAAGAATTTCTTTGGCCCGCGCAATTACGGCAGGCGGCATGCCAGCAAGGCGCGCGACCTGAACCCCATAAGACCGATCGGCCGCGCCCGGCTTTACCTCATGCAGAAAAACGATGTCGCCTTCCCAATCCCGCACCGCGACAAAGGCGTTCGCAAGGCCGGCGAGACGCTTCGGTAGGACGGTCAGCTCATGATAATGCGTGGCAAACAGCCCACGACAGCGGTTGACCGCATGAAGATGTTCAAGCACCGCCCAGGCAATCGATAGCCCGTCCCAGGTTGCCGTGCCGCGTCCAATCTCATCCAAGATCACAAAGGCGCGTTCGTCCGCGCGGTTGAGGATGGCTGCCGTTTCAACCATCTCCACCATAAAGGTGGAGCGACCGCGCGCCAGATCATCCGCCGCCCCAACCCGGCTGAAAATCGCACTCACCTTGCCGATGCGTGCTGAGCGTGCGGGCACAAAGCTTCCGATATGGGCCAAGATCGCAACGAGCGCGTTTTGTCGAAGGAAGGTTGACTTGCCAGCCATGTTTGGCCCGGTGACAAGCCAAAGCGCTGCAGCGTCCCCTTCTGGCTCAAGGCGTAGGTCGTTGGAAACAAAGGCCTTCCCTTCGCGGCGAAGCGCCGCTTCAACAACAGGGTGCCGACCCGCGATGACGACAAAATCGCGGCTTTCGTCAAGCTGAGGACGCACCCAATCGAAGCGTCGGGCCACCTCGGCAAGGCTTGCCGTCACATCAAGCTCAGCAAGGGCCTGCGCAAGCGCCAGGAGATCCGGTGCCCGGGCAAGCACGGCCGCGCGGAGCTCGTTGAAGATCCGCTTTTCAATTTCAAGCGCCCGCGACGCAGCGTTCAACAACCGCGCCTCAAGCTCCGATAATTCCGCCGTTGTAAACCGAAGCCGGTCCGCTGTGCTCTGCCTGTGCCGAAACCGATCGGCCAATGCAAACATTCGTTCCGCATGCGTGCTCGTTGTTTCAACGAAATAGCCAAGCACATGATTGTGCCTGATTTTGAGCGAGGCAATTCCTGTTTCTTCGGCGTAACGCGCTTGCAACGCTGCGATGTGTTCACGCCCTTGCAGCTTAAGCGCGCGCGCCTCATCAAGTTCGTGATCGACGCCTTGCCTTACGAACCCCCCATCAGAGACGCGAAGGGGCAAGTCAACTTCGAGCGCTTCGCGAAGCCATGAGCCCAGAGCGTCGAACCCTTGCAAAGCCGCAGAACATCGCTCCACAAGCGCTGGCGCGGGCTCGCCGCTCCTTGTCAGACAGGCGGTGAGCGACGCAGTTGCCAACAGCGCATCCCGCACCGCACCAAGATCGCGGGGGCCCCCGCGATCAAGCGACAAACGCGAGAGCGCGCGCTCAAGATCAGGAACTTTGCGGAGCTCACCGCGCAGCGCCTCACGGCGGAGGTCATCGGTGAAAAACCATTCCACCGCATCGAGTCGCTGACCGATTATGCCAAGGTCGAGGATGGGCGATGCTATGCGTTTTTCCAACAAACGCGCGCCACCAGCGGTCAAGGTCAGGTCCAAAATGTCGAGAAGTGAGCCATCGCGCCCGCCCGCCAGTGCCTGCGTCAGCTCGAGGTTACGCCGCGTTGCTGGATCGAGCTGCAAGACCAAGCTCGCGCTCTCCCGGCTCGGCGGCAAAAGAACGGGCAAGCGCCCGCGCTGGGTGAGCTCGACATAGTCGACAAGCGCGCCGAGAGCGGCCGTTTCACTGCGCGAAAATTGGCCGAAGCCATCCAGAGTTGCAACCCGAAGCGCCGCCGCAACACGCCGCGCCCCGCTTGTTGAGTCAAACGCAGATCGGGGGCGGACAGTTAAAGCAAGCCCAAGCTCGTGGGCGAGTTGCTCCATTGATGCTTCGTCGTCTTCGACAACCAGAAGCTCGCGCGGCCCTAACCGGGCAAGCTCAGCGGCAAGGCGGTCGCGCGGGACAAGTACTGTCTTGAGTTCGCCTGTTGAGATATCAACCCAAGCAAGCGCCCCTTCTCCCCGAATTTCGGCGAATGCCGCAAGGAAGTTGTTGGACTGCGGCGGAAGAAGCGCCTCTTCGGTCAAAGTCCCGGGCGTGACAAGCCGCACAACATCACGCTCGACAATCGCCTTCGAGCCGCGCTTTCGTGCCTCGGCTGGGTCTTCAAGCTGCTCGGCGATCGCGACGCGGAAACCCTTACGGATCAGGGTCAAAAGGTAATTTTCCGCCGAATGCACGGGCACGCCCGCCATTGGGATCGGGCAGCCGTTGTGCTCGCCGCGGGTTGTAAGCGCGATCCCTAATGCCTCTGCCGCTGTCACCGCATCGTCAAAGAAAAGCTCATAAAAATCGCCCATCCGGAAGAACAGTAAAGCCTCCGGATATTCTCTTTTGAGCTTAAAATATTGCGCCATCATCGGCGTGGCGCTCGCCTCGTCAGGCAGCATCGTGTGCCTCGGTGTGCCAAGGTTATGACCTTTCCCCTGCCCTCTAAGGGTCGTGCACTGGCCGGGCAAGCCTCTTTCGTCCGGGCTTTGCCTCACGAGCCGAGAACGTAGCCAACGCTCCGCCGCTCTGTCTCGGGGCATCGGTTTTGCGGCGTTCTCGTTCTTTTGACTGCAGCAAACAGTCCGCCCCGCCCGCTCACGCTTCAGGCGCCCGGGCCATAAACGCGAAGTCCTCCTCAAGCCGGCTTCACACGCCCCCCACCGGGGGGTTACAACCCGACGCTCCTGAAAAACAAAATCTCCTTTTCGGATAAGCCCCCCGCCCATGTGCTCTGGAATCCTGTCTGGATAGGCGCAGACGCGGCACCAGTCGCGCCCTTCGTCCGTGTGCGATGGGTTCCTGACCACGCGAGGCCCGTTTTCTTTCGAAGGCAACCGTCGTTTTTGGCGCCAACGCGCCCCGGCTATAACACCAAGCAGGACCGAAACACCCGTCTTGAGAAAACGGTCTCTCACCCCCTGGCCAGGGCTTCCGCAAGCATAGTGTTCCCGCATAAGGGACGCTCGCCTTCCGCGCGCTTGCAAACGGCGCAACGCGTGCTCTTGCGCGCTGCGTTGTTTCTTCATGCTTAAGACGCTTTGTCCGACCCGCAACGATCATTGGCCGGAATCGAACCCTCTTTGCCGTTGCGGGCAGGTCTGCCTGGTTGCGGTGCGGCCACAGTCTGCATAGTTTAGAGGTTCAAAAAACGTGAGCGAAAGCGATGAGCCGAAACTCTACGATCACCGAAGAAGCGCTCAGCTACCATCATCTGCCCACGCCGGGAAAGCTGCAGGTCACGGCCTCAAAACCCATGGCCACTCAGCGCGACCTTGCCCTTGCGTATTCGCCCGGCGTAGCAGTGCCTGTCGAAGCAATCGCGCGTGATCCAGGCCTTGTTTACGACTATACGACCAAAGGAAATTTGGTTGCTGTGATCTCAAACGGCACCGCTATTCTTGGCCTCGGTAACCTTGGCCCTTTCGCGGCAAAACCCGTTATGGAGGGCAAGGCGGTGCTTTTCAAACGCTTCGCCGATATCAATGCCATCGATATCGAGCTTGACACCGAAGACCCAGACGAAATTGTTCGCACCGTTCAGCTTTTGGCCCCCGGCTTTGGCGGCATCAACCTGGAAGATATCAAGGCTCCCGATTGCTTCATCATTGAAAGCCGGCTCAAAGAGCTCTGCGACATCCCCGTTTTCCACGACGATCAGCACGGCACTGCGGTCATTTGCGCAGCAGGGCTCATCAACGCGCTCGAGCTCACCCGCAAGCGCTTGGAAGACATCAAGATTGTCGTCAACGGTGCGGGGGCGGCGGGCATTGCCTGCCTTGAACTCATCAAAGCCATGGGCGCACGCCCGGAGCACTGCATCATCTGCGATACGAAAGGCGTGATCTACAAAGGACGAACCGAGGGCATGAACCAATGGAAATCAGCTCATGCCGTTGAAACTTCGGCCCGCACGCTTGCTGAGGCCATGGTCGGGGCAGATGTCTTTATAGGGGTTTCGGTCAAAGGAGCGGTCACGCCCGAAATGGTTGCCTCGATGGCCGAAAACCCAATCCTCTTTGCGATGGCAAACCCCGATCCAGAGATTACCCCCGAAGAAGCACGCACGGTGCGGCCGGACGCAATTATTGCCACGGGACGATCGGACTATCCAAACCAGATCAACAACGTCCTTGGTTTTCCATATCTTTTTCGGGGTGCGCTCGACATTCGCGCGCGCGCGATTAACGATGCGATGAAAATTGCGTGCGCAAAAGCGCTCGCTGAGCTCGCACGCGAAGATGTGCCCGATGAAGTGGCTCTCGCCTATGGGCGCAAGCTTTCCTTCGGGCGCGATTACATCATTCCCACGCCCTTTGACCCCCGGCTTATCCACAGAATTCCCCCTGCTGTTGCCAAGGCCGGCATGGACACAGGGGTTGCCCGTCGTCCGATCGTTGACATGGAGGCCTATTGTCTGAGCCTCAAGGCGCGCATGGATCCAACGGCGAGCATGCTGCAGGCCTTGTTCGAACGGGCACGGCGCGCACAGGCGCGGATGATTTTTGCCGAAGGCGACGACGAGCGCGTCTTGCGTGCGGCGGTTGCCTATCAACGCGGTGGTCTTGGGCAGGCGATTGTGGTGGGTCAGGAAGAGGACACCCGGCGCCGGCTCGAGGCTGCAGGCCTTGGCGATGCCGCGCGTGAGCTCCTCATTGTCAATGCAGCCAATACCCGCCATCTCGAAACTTATAAGGATTTTCTCTATCGCCGGTTGTGGCGCCGCGGCTTCGATCAGCGCGATGTGCATCGTCTGGCAACGCGCGATCGCCATGTTTTTTCCGCGCTCATGCTTGCGCATGGCCATGGCGATGGCCTTGTGACCGGGGCAACGCGGAAATCCGCCCACGTGATGGACTTGATCAATCACGTCTTCGACGCCCGCGCCGAGCACGGCGCGGCGGGCGTGTCGATCATCCTGCATCGAGGGCGGATTGTCCTTGTGGCTGATACGCTTGTCCATGAATGGCCGGAACCGGAAGATCTTGCCACCATTGCCATTCGCGCTGCGGCGGTGGCGCGGTCAATTGGTCTTGAGCCCAGGGTTGCTTTTGTGAGCTTTTCAACCTTTGGCTACCCGGTCAGCGAACGGGCACGAAAGATGCATCTTGCCCCGCAAGTTTTGGATCGGCTTGGGGTCGATTTCGAATATGAGGGCGAAATGACAGTCGATGTTGCCCTAAACCCTGCTGCGGCGGCCAATTACCCGCTAAGCCGGCTCAAGGGCCCGGCAAACATCTTGGTCGTCCCTGCACGCCATTCTGCCTCAATTTCCGTCAAGCTCTTACAAGAAATGGCCGGCGCAACCGTGATTGGCCCAATTCTGACAGGGGTTCCGCGCCCCATCCAAATTGCCTCAACCACTGCGACCGTTAATGACATCCTTAACCTTGCCGTCATGGCTGCCTGTCGGGTTGGCTTATAGAGCGCTCCGTCACTCAAGAGCGGCTGTCCTGACGGCTCCGGTTTAAGCATCGTCGGTTTCACTTTTTTCTCGGCGCCGGGGTGCGTTGTGCGCCAGAACGGGTTCGATCTTTTTCGCCACAATGCTTCCGGGCCGCAATTTTTCTCCTTCTTTGCCACAATCTCGACGCGAGGAGTGGATTTAAGAAATGCGAAACCTTTTCACATTAGTCCTCTTCCATAAGGATCTTCATGCGACCTCAAGTTCACTCGACGCGTCTCACCGCGGAACGATCCCCGCTCGAGACTTTCGACATGCCCGAACTGATCCTAAAGCGGCGAAAGCGAGAGCTCCCAGCGGGTGCCGGCATAGTGCTTGGCATGCTTTTGGGCGCTCTCTTTTGGGCCGGGGTAGTCGTCGCCTTTTTGGGAGGAGCGTAACCTTTCATGGGTCGCAAACTGAGCCCCTAGCGCACGTCACTGAACGTCGCTTTGGAGAGTCTCTTCGGGGCGGCGCTCATGCGCTGTGGGAAGGGGCTGCGCGGCGGTTTTTCCCCGAGGTGCTACTGGGCCGGTTGAGGGTGGCCTCCACGAGGGGATGCGATCAAGAGATCGATCCCGTGGATTTTTGACGAGCCGATTTGTTTGGGGCGAGGCATGAGGGTGTTGAGCGGATGGCGCGGCCGCGGCTGGCTGGCGCCTTTCGGCTGCTGATAAAGGTGGCCGCAAGGAAAGCGGTGATGTTTCGGAACGGCTGAGTTGGTGCCCGCTCGAGGGGCAAGTGTGCGGATGCCTCAGGGGCCTGACCCCGAGCCGTCGGGCTGAGCAAGCCAAGCCGAGCAGAAAGCCTGGCAAAGCGCGCCTGAGCGGCGCTTTTCGGGCTTCTCCTCGAGGACGGGGTCCTAGCCCTAAGTCCGTCCCGAGCGCCACGGCTCAAACCGATAAACGGATTGCCGAAGCACCACAGGGATAAGACGGAGGCCTTCCCCCACGCCGGGGTTGAGCGCAAGAAATGTGCGTCGCGCGTCTCCAAGGAGTTGACACGACGGGCCACGAAATCGGTTCAAGTGCAAAACAATTTCGGGCGAACGGCGAGGCTCAGAAGCTGAGCCCGAGCTTTATCGGATATGTCTTTTGTCCTTTGCGGAGGCATGCGATTAACGCAATCCAAAGACAGCTTGGTCAGCAAAACGCATCGCCTCTGCCCGCACTGCGCAAGATCAGGTTTTCATCGCGGAATGCGTTTCGTTCGTATGCCGCATCGCCATGTTCTTACGCATTGGCACGAGCATGGTGCCCACGCGCCGGCGACCGTTCTTTGTAAAAAATCGTGCCGGTCCACGTTCTCATGGCACGGTTGAGTGATAAAGTCCAAGCGGGTTCGGATGACGACATCTGATAAACCCGAGCCGTGCCTGTCTTGTCGTCGACAGAAGGACAATTTCCAGCAACGGTCGGATCGAGCGAGAGCTCTCAGCAGTAACGGTTAATAGCCCCTGCTTTTGTCGACGACGCTTGTTGTCATGTCGCAACGTGCTTCACGTCCGTGGTGCAAAAGGATTTTCGCACCACGGATGGGAGCCGAAACAGCTCTCAGAGACAGGCCTCAAACAGCGCGCGGGTATTTTCCGCCGTCATGGGAACCGGATTGCCCCCGCAGGAGGGATCCTCGAGTGCCATCGCCACAAGCTCGTCGAGCCGCTCAGTCGTGACACCCATCGCCGAGAGCCGCGCGGGGATGCCGAGCTCTGCATTCAGCGCAATGATACGGGCGCGGAAGCCGTCGAAACCGCCCTCGATCCCGAGATAGGCTGCCGCCCGAACAATGAGAGGCTCAATCGCCGGGCGGTTGAACGCGAGCACATAGGGCATCACCACCGCGTTCGTTGTGCCGTGATGGGTGTTGTAAAGCGCCCCCACAGGGTGGCTTAGCGCATGGATCGCGCCAAGCCCCTTTTGGAACGCCACCGCACCCATGGCGGCTGCAGCCATCATGTGCCCGCGCGCGGTCAGGTCTCCGGGGTCCCGGTAGGCGCGGGGAAGGTTTTCGAGCACAAGCCGCATTCCCTCAAGCGCCACGCCCTGGCTCAGGGGGTGGTAATGCGGGGAACAATAAGCTTCAAGACAATGCGCAAAGGCATCCATACCCGTGCCTGCGGTCAGCGCGGGGGGCAGGCCAATGGTCAGCTCCGGATCAAGGATCGCGACTTTTGGCATAAGCCGGGGATGGAAGATAATCTTCTTCCGATGTGTCATCGGATCGGTCAGAACCCCCGCGCGGCCGACCTCAGAACCAGTCCCCGCGGTTGTTGGCACAGCGACCACGGGGGCAATTGCCGCGGCGTCCGCGCGCGTCCACCAATCGTCAATGTCCTCAAGCTCCCAGACCGAAAGCTCAGGCCGCTGCCGGGCCATAAGCGCGATCATCTTGGCAAGATCAAGCGCCGATCCCCCGCCAAAGCCCACAACGCCGTCATGCCCGCCCTCGTGGAAGGCGGCGATGCCCGCCTGCATGTTGGCCTCGGTCGGGTTTGGGTCGACCTCGGCGAAGAGCCGCGCGCTTGGCAAAAGCGCAAGCGCGCGCTCGGTCAAGGGCATCCGGGCAAGCCCGCGGTCGGTCACAAACAGAGGGCGGCTGATGCCGGCCTTTGCGCAGGCCTCGGGCAGCTCGGCAAGGCGCCCGACGCCAAAGCGAATTTCCGTTGGATAAGACCAGGTACGATGCGGCAGGCTCATAGCGCTTTCCTCAAGTGATAGGATTTCGGCCGGGTGACGGAATGGAAGCCGAGATAAGACAAGGCCGCCCCGCGACCCGTGTCCTTGCAGCCGGTCCAGCAGAGAGCTGGGTCGAGATAATCGCAGCGGTTCATGTAGATGGTGCCTGTTTCGATCCGATCGCCAATCGCCTCGGCCGCGGCGGCATCGCGTGTGTAGATCGCAGCCGTCAGGCCATAGGCGCTGTCGTTCATGAGCGCGATGGCCTCCTCGTCGTCTTTCACCGGCATGATGCCAACGATCGGGCCAAAGGTTTCCTCCCGCATCAGACGCATCGAATGGTCGACATTGATGAGGATCTGCGGGGCAACATAGGTTCCCTGCCCATCGTCAGCCGGAAACAGCGCGGGATCGATCAGCGCCTTTGCCCCCTTGGCGAGCGCCTCGGCCACATGGTCGCGCACGAGGCGGGCAAAGCGGATGTTGGCCATCGGGCCAAGGGTGGTGTCAGGGTCAATCGGGTTGCCGAGCCGCTGCTGGCGCACCCAGGCCGCGGCGCGCTCAACAAACGCGTCGAAGAGGCTCTCGTGCACATAGATGCGCTCGATCCCGCAGCAGCATTGCCCGGCGTTATAAATCGCCCCGTCCATGAGCCCATCGACGGCCGCGTCAAGATCGGCATCGGCCCGCACATAGCCCGGATCCTTGCCGCCAAGCTCGAGTCCGACGCCTGTGAAGGTGCCGGCGGCGGCGCGTTCAATCGCCCGCCCCCCCTCGACCGAGCCCGTGAAATTGACAAAGCCGAAATTCCGTCGCGCAATCAGCGCCTCGGTCGTGGCATGGTCGAGCACGAGGTTGACGAAAATTTCCTCGGGCACTCCCCCGGCGTGCAATGCCTCGGCAAGATGTTCGCCCGCAAGCAGGGTCTGGCTTGCGTGTTTGAGGATCACGGCATTGCCCGCAATCAGCGCCGGCACGATGGTGTTGATTGCGGTAAGATAGGGGTAATTCCAGGGCGCGATCACGAAGACCACGCCCAAGGGTACCCGCTTCAGCATGCGGTGAAAGCGGGGGCTGTCCTCGATCACCTCAGGGGCGAGCACGCGCGGAGCGATTGCGCAGAGGTAGTCCGTGCGCTCGTTGATGCCCCCGTATTCGCCGCCATAGCGAATGGGCCGGCCCATTTGCCAAGCGAGATCAGTGACCACCCGCTCTTTCATGGCGTTGAGCGCGGCGATACCCGCACGAACCTTTTCAATCCGCTCCTGAAGCGGGCGCGCCGCCCAGCCGGGTTGGGCGGCGCGGGCGCGGGCGATGATCCCTTCGGCCTCCGCAAGCGGCACGGCCGGCCGTTCAGCATAGATGCGCCCGTCGACGGGCGAGATGCAGCGGATAACAGTCATGCGATGGTCTCGTTTCAAGAGAGATTCACCTCAGGCCCGTTCGAGCCCGCGGCGCAAGTCCCAATCCGTCACCACCCGGTCGCATTCGGAGATCTCCCAATGCGCGGCGTGGACATAATGATCGATAACCGCATCGCCAAAGGTGGCGCGCAGCCACTCCGAGCGGTTGGCAAGCTCGGCTGCCTCGCGCAGGGTCTTCGGGATCTCCCGCACGCCTTCGGCGCGATACATGTCGCCGCGCTGTTCAGGTTCAAGCTCGAGCTTCTGCTCGATCCCATCTAGGCCTGCGGCGAGAAGTGCCGCACAGGCGAGATACGGGTTCAGATCCGCCCCGCCGATGCGGCATTCAATCCGGATCGCCTTGGTCCCCTCGCCGCAGATGCGGAAGCCAGCGGTGCGATTATCGCGCGACCAGACAGCCTTGGTGGGCGCAAAGAGGCCGACAGTGAAGCGCTTGTAGCTGTTGACATAGGGCGCAAGAAAGAGGGTGATCTCGCGCGCATGCGCAAGCTGGCCAGCAAGAAACTGCCGCATCACCGCAGACATCGCATGCGGCGCCTCGCGGTCAAAGAAAGCAGGCTCACCGCCACGCCACAGCGACTGGTGGATATGGGCCGAAGACCCTGCCCGGTTCGTGTCGTACTTGGCCATGAAGGTGACCGACTTGCCAAGGCTCCAGGCGATTTCCTTAGCCGCCTGTTTGATCAACACATGATTGTCGGCCGCGGAAAGGGCATCGGCATAGCGCACGTTGATCTCGGCCTGGCCGGCATCGGCCTCGCCCTTGGTGTTCTCAACCGGGATGCCGGCGCCGAACAGCCCATTGCGCAAGGCGCGCATCAGTGGCTCTTCCTTGGTGGTCTGGAAGATGTGGTAGTCTTCGTTATAGGCGGAAATAGGCGTCATCCGCGCGTAGCCACGGGCGCGCAGTTCGGCGTAGCTTTCCTCGAAAACAAAGAATTCGAGTTCTGTGGCCATGGCCACATCGAACCCCATGGCCTTGGCCCGCGCGATCTGGCGCTTGAGGATTGCGCGTGGGCTTTGCGGGACTTCCGCATGCGTGTGGTGATCGAGAAGGTCGGCCAAGACAAGCGCGGTGCCCGGCAACCAGGGAATGCGGCGTAAGGTGGCAAGGTCCGGCTTCATGACGTAATCACCATAGCCCTTTTCCCAGCTTGCGGTGGCATAGCCGGGCACCGTGTACATCTCCATGTCCACGGTCAGAAGGTAGTTGCAGCAATGGGTTTCGCGCCAGCCGCCGTTCAGGAAATGCGCGGCGTGAAAGCGCTTGCCCATGAGCCGCCCCTGCATGTCGACGGCAGCAACGATGACGGTATCGATCTCTCCGGCCTCGAACGCGGCTTGTAATTGGTCCAGGTTCATGAGCCCCGGCATGGCGGTCCCTCGTGTGGCGGGTTCTGCTCCCGCATCGTCGTTGTCTTGGGGTGTCCAGAGGGGGCCTTTGGCCCCCTCTGGCGGGGGGGTAGCGGGGGGCGCGCAGCCCCCCGCGTCTTCGTCTCGCCTCAGGTGTACCGATAGGGCCGCCCGGCGCTGTCCATCGCAGCGTTGTATTTTTTGAAGATCTCGACAACCTGGGCCTGCACCGGCCCCTCAGCGGCGATCTCGTCCCAGAAGACTCGGGCGGCCTGTTCCACTTGTGCCCATTCGTCATCGGGAATGGCGGTGAGCTGCAGCTTGTCGCCTTCAACCCTAAGCCGCGCCTCGCCCGCCCAGTACCAGTGCTGCCGGTACATGTGCGAATGCTCACAGCAAGCGATGAGCAGGTTTTGCAGATGCGCGGGCAGCGCGTTCCAGCGCTCCATATTGGCAAAAAAATGCCCAATCCAGGCGCCGGAGATGTTGTTGGTCAGGAAATAGCCCGTCACATCGGCCCAGCCTACGGTGTAGGCCTCGGTGATCCCGCACCAAGCAACGCCGTCGATCTCGCGCGTTCGAAGCGCGATTTCCACATCCTCCCACGGCACGGTCACTGGAACCACCCCAAATTGCCGCAGGAAACGCCCGGCGGTCGGGAAGGTGAACACGCGCAAACCCTGCAGATCGGACAGGCTGGTTATCGGCTTCGAGGTGATGAAATGGCACGGGTCCCAGGCGCCGGCCGAAATATGCTTGACTCCGACGCGGGCATATTCCTCGGCCCAGATCTCATTGAGCCCCCAGTTATGGAACAAGGCCGGAACATCTAGGCTGTAGCGGCAAGCAAAGGGGAAATAGCCGCCAAACACCGTGACATTGGTCGGCGAGGCCATCGAGTCATCGTCCGATTGCACCATGTCGATGGTGCCGCGCTGCATCGCCTGGAACAGCTCGTCGGTTGGAACGAGCTGATCAGCGAAATAAAGGTCAATCTGCATCTCTGAGCCCGCGATCGAATTGAAAAGGTCGATCGCGGGTTTTACGACATGCTCGCCGAGCGAAGCGCCGGCATAGGTTTGCAGCCGCCAGCGGATGGTCTGCTGGGCGCGCACAATGTTGGGGGCGGCAAGCGCCGCGGCGCCAACGGCCGAGGCAGCGAGAAAATCGCGACGTGTTGTCATGATGGACCCTCCTGTTGGATTAGCGAACGTTCAGAAACTGCGGCAGCCAAAGGGCGATTTCTGGGAAGGCGATGATAAGGGCAAGCCCAAGGCACATGACGCCGACAAACGGCACGATCGAGCGGTAAATGTCGGCCAGGCTCACGGTCGGCGGGGCCATCGCCCGCATGAGGAACAGGTTGTAGCCGAAAGGCGGGGTCATGTAGGCGATCTGGCAGGTAATCGTGTAGAGCACCCCATACCAAACGAGATCGAATTCGAGCATCCGCACGATCGGCACATAGAGCGGCGCGACGATCACCAGCATCGCGGTGTCATCGAGGAACGCCCCCATGATAATGAAGCTCAGCTGCATCAAGATCAGGATCTGCCAGCGGTTGAGCCCGAGATCCTCAAGAAACAGCTGGCGGATAAAGTCGATCGCGCGCAGCCCGTCGAAGACCGCTCCAAAGGCCAGCGCGGCCAGGATGATCCACAGGAACATGCAGGAGATGGCGAGCGTCTTGCGGAGACAGGTTTCAAGGATTGCGAGCGTCAACCGACGCTTGGCCACCGCCGCCGCAAGCGCCGCCACCGCCCCAATGACCGAGCTTTCGACAAGCCGCGTATAGCCCATGACAAAGGGCACCATCATCGCAAGGAAGATGCCAAGCGGCAAAAGGCCCGCCAGCAGCAGGCGGTATTTTTCCGCGCGCGGAATTTTAGCAAGCTCCTCCGGGCTGATCGCAGGGCCAAGCTGCGGCTCAAACCGGCAGCGCAGCCAAATGTAGCTGATGAAAAGCCCCGCCATCATCAGGCCAGGAAGGATCCCCGCCACCCAAAGCTGGCTTACCGGCACCCGTGCGATCATCGCATAAAGCACCATAACCACTGAGGGCGGGATCAAAATGCCTAGGCTCGCTCCGGCCTGGATCACGCCTGTCACCATGCGGGTGTCATAGGCACGGCGTAGAAGCTCGGGCAGGGCGATCGTGGCGCCAATGGCCATGCCGGCGACACTCAGCCCGTTCATGGCGCTGATCAGCACCATCAGCAGGACAGTGCCAATCGCAAGCCCCCCGGGCATCGGCCCAAACCAGACATGGAACATCCGGTAAAGGTCATCGGCAAGCCTGGTCTCACTCAGCACATAGCCCATGAAGATGAACATCGGCAATGTGATCAGCGGAAACCAGCTCATCACCTTGAAGGTCTGGGCAAAGGCCAAGTCATAGCCCCCCCGCTCGCCCCACAGCCAAATCGCCGCCACCACTGCGACAAAGCCGATCACCCCAAACATCCGCTGGCCGGTCAGGATCAGGACCAGCATCGAGGCGAACATCAGTAAGGCGATGTCTGCTGCCCCCATCAGGCCCGCTCCTCCGCCGGTTCCGCCGCCGGCAATGGCCGGCCCAGCGCTTTCATCAAATCACGCAGGAAAATCGCCGTGCACTGCAGGATCATCAGCGCAATTCCGACGATCATCACAAGCTTGATCGGCCAGAGATAAGGCCGCCAGAGCCCGCGCCGGCGCTCGGCCACTTCAATCGAATACATCAGGCTCTCCCAGCCGCCCCAAAGCAGCACGCCCAAATAGACGAAAAGAACAATGATGGTGATCGCATCGACTGCGGCTTTGGTGCGGTCGGACCAACGGTTGTAAAGGAGATCCATCCGCACCGCCGAGCCCAGCATCAGAGAATAGGCCCCGCCCAGTATGAAATAGCCCATGAGCAGGAACTGGGCCATCTCGTCCGTCCAGATCGGGGGTTGTGAGACGGCGCGGCCCAAGGCACCCCAAATCAGCACCGCCATCAGCACGAACAGGCCCCACATGACGGCAATCCCGACCGTGCGGTTGAGGCCCTCGACCGCGCGGACATAGCCGTTCAGGACGCGCATGTTCTTGCCTCTGCGAGGTGCTGCTCAACCGCCTGCATCAGCACGGGGGCAAGCATCGCGGCCATTTGTTCTTGCGCCTCAGGCTCGGCAATGAGGTCGTTGCGGATCTCGAGCATGGCGTTTGGCAATCGATACGGCAGCGCGTGTAGCCGGAGCGTATGGGTTACATCTTGGGCGGCCGAATAGGGCTCGTTGAGTCGTGTTTCGAGCCCAAGTCCCTCTGCCGCCTGCAGAATAGCCAGGCTAAGGGCTGGGTCATCATCATGCACGATACCAAATTCAACCGCCCGCGGCACGCCAAAATAGACCGGCGTGAAGGAATGAATGGTGAGAAAACATGGCCGGACCCCGGCCGACAAAATCTCGGCCAGAACGTCGGCGACGCCGGCGTGAAATGGCCGATAGATCGCCTGCACGCGCCGGATCCGTGCCTCATGCGCAAGCCCGCGGTTTCCGGGGATTTCGTAAAGCTCCGAGACTTCCGGCATCGCGCCCGGATGATTTGGGGCGCGGTTGAGGTCATAGATGAGCCGCGACAACGGCGCATGCAGCAACACCGCCCCAAGCGCCTCGCCGAGCCGCCGCGCAAGCCCCCGCGCGAGGCCAAGCGCGCCGATGTCCCAGGCGACATGGGCGAGCCGCGTTGCGGCCGAGATGCCAAGATCACCACCAAGCTCGGGCCACGCCTCGGGCAAGGCGTTGGACGAATGTTCGCAAACCAAAACGAGCCGCGGGTTGGCCGCGCTCCCAACGCGCTCGACGCGCGGAGGAAAACGGGGGAGGGAAGGCTGACGCGGGAGTTCCATACGCGTAAGCGTCGCGGATGACACCCCGTTTTGTCAAGATCGTTTCTGAAAAATTTTTTCTGTTATAAATCGAACAGAACAGGATACACTGGTCCGGCCGCGAAGCGGCTTGGTTCGCGTGACCGCATCTCCCCGTTTCGCGGCGAGGGCACGGGCAGGGGCATCGAGCCTTTGTTGTGTCCGCTCGCTGTGAGAGGCCTCAGAACCCAAGGCTTTGAACGATGAAACGCCGCCCTGACACCCAAATCCCCGCGCCCCCTTCCGCCGACACCCCCGAATCACGGCTGCGGCATGCTTTGCCGCAGCTTACCCGCGCCGAGCGGCAGCTTGCCATGCATATGCTCACGCATTATCCAGTTGGAATTTTGGGGCCAGTCGCGGCGATTGCCCGCGCCGCTGGCGTCTCTGCGCCAACGGTGATTCGGCTTGTTCAAAAGCTTGGCTATTCGGGCTATCCTGAGTTTCAAGAACGGCTTCATGCCGAGCTCGGCGAACGGTTGGCAAACCCCCTTGCCCGACGCGCACGCTGGGAACAGACTGCAAGCAACGCGCCTTTTCCCGACCGGTTCACAACCACCGTTATCGACAATCTGGCGAAAACATTTGAACGGATCGAGCAGCACAGTTTGGCACAAGCTGCAGCAATTGTGGCTGACCAAAGCCGCCGGATTGCCCTCATTGGCGGCCGGCTCACACAGCCTTTGGCTGATTATCTTGCCGCGGGTTTGCAGAGCATTCGCCCGCATGTGACGCTTTTGCCTGCCCGACCCGGGCTTTGGCCACAGGTTTTGTTGGACTTTGGCGCAGGCGACGTGCTTGTTGCGTTTGATATTCGCCGCTACGAAACGCTCGTTGGCCAGGTGGTGGAACAGGCCGCCGAACTTGGCCTTGAGATTGTGCTCATCACCGATCGCTGGCTTAGCCCCGCCGCCGCCCATGCCCGGCACATCTTTGCCTGCGAGATCGCGGTGCCATCGGCGTGGGATTCGCTCGCCGCACCGCTGTTTGTGGCCGAGTTGCTGTTGGCTGAGGTTCAGGCGCAAGGCTGGCCTCGGGCTGAACAACGGCTCAAGCGCCTTGAGGAGATCCATAACCGGATGCCTTTTTTTCGCCGCGCGCGGTGATCGTCTTCAGCGTGTGCTGGGAAGGCTTTTGCCGTCTTTCCTTCCCGAGCTCGGCTTGCTAACCCTTCGTGCACGTTAAGCGGCGGAGGCAAGCGATGGACTTCAGGGCGCTTCTCATGGGGCTTGCCTTTGCCACGATGTGGTCGTCGGCCTTTACGTCGGCGCGGATGATCGTGATGGACGCCCCGCCCTTGCTGGCCTTGACCGTTCGTTTCGTGCTCTCAGGCGTGCTCGCGGTTGCGATCGCCTCGGCAATGGGCCAAACCTTTCAGCTGACCCGCGCGCAATGGCGTGCAACGCTGATCTTTGGCATCTGTCAAAATGCGCTTTATCTCGGCATGAATTTTCTTGCCATGCAGCGCATTGAGGCCGGCCTTGCCGCCATTATTGCCTCGGCTTTACCGCTGCTTGTGGCCGCCGCGGGATGGGCCTTTCTCCGCGATCGCCCCCCGGCTTTGGCGCTATTCGGGCTTTTGGCTGGTTTTGCGGGCGTGCTTATGATTATGGGGGTTCGGCTTGCCGGGGGACTCGATCTTTTTGGCCTGACTTATGCAGTCGTGGGGGTGCTTGCGCTTACCGTGGCAACGCTGATGCTGCGCGAGGCGTCTTCAGGTGGCAATGTGATGATGGTGGTCGGGTTGCAAATGCTGGTTGGCGCGGCTGCATTGGCGCTGCCCGCGCTTGCGCTCGAAACCCCGCTGGTCAATTGGACATGGCGGCTCTTTTGGGCCTTCCTCTACACGACACTGGTGCCGGGGTTGGCGGCAACTTGGGTTTGGTTTCGCCTGGTGCAGCGGATTGGTGCGGTCAAAGCGGCGACCTTTCACTTCCTAAACCCCTTTCTCGGCGTGGCGATCGCGGCGGTTTTGCTTGGCGAAAAAGTCGGCTTGCTCGATGTTTTCGGGGTGGCGGTGATCATGGCGGGGATCCTTGCCGTTCAGCTTTCCCGTGCGGCCCCGAAGCCGCGCCCCGCTCAAACCCCGCTGTCGAGTTCCAGCTAGCCCGGGGGGAAGTGCCGCGGGCCAAACCGCCACCCCACCTGTTCCCTGCCAGCACGGGCTGGCCTGCAGTTCTTGCGGCTTGCTCCCTGAAAAGGCCCGTGGCAGTTCGCTTGACCTGATGCTCCTCGACGCGTCCATTGTTGACCCCTGCCCAAAGGTGACCGGCCATGCCCGATGATCGTGCGCAGACACGTCAAAGGACGCCAACCCCCAGCACGCTCGAGCAAGGGCCGCCTGTGGCGTTTAACGATGCAGAAGCGGCGGTGGCCCGCCTCGAAACCCTTTATTCTGAAGCGGTTGACTTTCTGATCCGCGCTTTTACTGCGTGTCTTGAGGACAAGGCGCCGAGCGGGCGCTTTCGGGCCTTTTACCCCGAGGTGCGCATCAAGGTCGAAACGCATGAGGTGCCAGACAGCCGCTTGTCCTTCGGCTATGTCGCCGGGCCAGGCGTTTACGCCACCACAATCACTCGGCCCGATTTGTTCCGCAGCTATCTTGTCGAGCAGCTCGCGCTTCTGCTGCGCAATCATCGGGTGCCAATTTGGGTTGGCCCTTCCACCACACCCATTCCGCTGCATTTTGCGCTGGCAAGCCAACCCGAGGCGCTTGCGCGCACCGGCGCGTTGCACTTCACCTTGCGCGATTATTTCGACGTTCCCGACCTTGGCACCACAAACGACGACATCGTCAATAAGTTCGGCGTTCGAAATCCAGACGGCTCAATCCCGCTTGCGCTCTTTACGGCCCAGCGCATCGACTATTCGCTTGCGCGGCTCACGCATTACACGGCGACAAGCCCCAAACATTTTCAAAACCACATTCTTTTCACCAACTATCAATTCTATGTCGACGCCTTCGAGGCTTATGCCCGGCAGGTTTTGGCGGATCCTTCCTCTGCCTACACGGCGCTTGTGGCGCCAGGCGACGTGGTGATCACAGAGCCAAATGTTCCGATCCCTCTGTTGCCGCGCATGCCGCAGATGCCCGCTTACCACCTTGTCCGGTCGGACAAACAGGGGATTACGCTTGTCAACATCGGCGTTGGACCCTCGAACGCAAAGACGGTCACGGATCATATCGCGGTCTTGCGCCCGCGCGCCTGGTTGATGGTTGGCCATTGCGCCGGCCTTCGCAACAGCCAGCGCCTTGGCGATTATGTGCTCGCGCATGCCTACCTGCGCGAGGACCATGTGCTCGATGAAGAACTTCCTG
>FWWL01001552.1_pt1 | contig 53866 bp, 42 predicted proteins | sample 2228331 | NCBI WGS metagenome assembly FWWL01 (sample SAMEA103939775, study PRJEB20133) | metagenome | reverse complement strand
GCGGTCAGCGTCGTCTTGCCGTGGTCGACGTGACCGATCGTGCCGACGTTGACGTGCGGCTTGGTGCGCTCAAACTTTTGCTTTGCCATTGTGTGTGCTGCTCCTTGCAGAGTGCTTACAAATCTGTACCCTGAACGTAAGACGAACTAGCCGCGCCGTTTTTCGATGATCTCCTTTGCCAGAGCCTCCGGCAGCGGTTGATAATAGGCGAACTCCATCGATGACGTGGCGCGCCCCTGGGTTGCCGAGCGCAGGTCGGTCGTATAGCCGAACATGGATGCCAGCGGGACGTATGCCCGGATAACCTGCGCATTGCCGCGCGCTTCCATGCCCTCCACGTGACCACGGCGCGAGTTGATATCGCCCAGAACGGCGCCAAGAAAATCTTCCGGTGTCACAATCTCGACTTTCATGACCGGTTCGAGCAAAATCGGGCGGCCCTTGCGCACCGCCTCCTTCAGCCCCATCGAGGCGGCGATCTTGAACGCCATTTCCGATGAGTCGACCTCGTGGTACGATCCGTCGTAGAGCGTCACCTTCAGATCGACCACCGGATACCCGGCGATGACGCCGCTTGCCATCGCTTCCTTGACGCCGGCCTCAACCGCCGGGATATACTCGCGCGGAATGACGCCGCCGACGATGGCATTAACGAACTCAAACCCTTTGCCCCGCTCGATCGGTTCAACCTGCAGTTTGACGTGACCATACTGGCCTTTGCCGCCGCTCTGCCGCACGAACTTGCTGTCCACATCCGCCGGGACCGTGATCGACTCGCGATACGCCACCTGCGGCTTGCCCTGGTTGGCTTCGACCTTATACTCGCGGCGCATGCGATCAACGAGCACCTCGAGGTGCAGCTCACCCATGCCGGCAATGATCGTCTGCCCGGTTTCCGGGTCGGTAGAGACGCGGAACGTGGGGTCTTCCTCTGCCAGTTTCCCAAGCGCAATCGCCAGTTTATCCTGATCGGCTTTCGTCTTGGGCTCGATCGCCAGCTGAATGACCGGCTCCGGAAAGCGAATGCTCTCCAGCACGATCGGATCGTTCGGGTCGCAAATTGTATCGCCGGTATAGCTCTGCTTGGGACCGACCATCGCGGCGATGTCGCCGGCGTAGACCTCCTTGATCTCCTCGCGATGGTTGGCGTGCATCTGCAACAGGCGACCGATGCGTTCGCGCTGATTGCGCGTCGAGTTGAGCACGTAGGAGCCGGTCTCCAGTTTGCCGGAATAGACCCGAAAATACGCCAGTTTCCCGACGAACGGGTCTGAGACGATCTTGAACACCAGCCCGGTAAACGGCGCATCTTCCGACGTCGGGCGCGTGATCATCTCGACCCCGTCGTCGCCGGCGACCTGACCGGGGCGTGTCCCGCGCACCGGCGGAATATCGACCGGCGACGGCAGGTAATACACAACGGCGTCGAGCAGGCGCTGCACTCCTTTATTGCGCAGGGCGGCGCCGCACAGCACCGGCACCAGCCGCCCCTGAATCGTCGCCTTGCGCAATGCCCGGCGCAATTCTTCCACGCTGAGCTCTTCTCCTTCGAGATAGAGCAGCATCAACTCATCGTCGGTCTCGGCGATCGCTTCGATCATCTCATTGCGCAGGCGTTCCACCTCGTCGGCGACCTCCGCCGGGATCGCCTCCAGTTCCTCGCGCTTCCCCTGGTCATCGACATAGATCACCGCCTTGTTGGTGATCAGGTCCACAATGCCGCGGAAGCGATCTTCGGAGCCGATCGGGAACTGAATGGGCACCGGTCTGGCGCCAAGTCGACTTTTGATCATATCGACGGTGCGCATAAAGTTGGCGCCGATCCGGTCCATTTTGTTCACGAAGCAGATCCGCGGCACGTGGTACTTATCCGCCTGTCGCCACACTGTCTCCGACTGCGGCTCGACCCCGGCGACGGCATCGAAGACCACCACGCCGCCATCGAGCACGCGCAGCGAGCGCTCGACCTCCGCCGTAAAGTCAACGTGACCAGGAGTATCGATAATATTAATGCGATACGGCGTTCCTTCGACCGTCCACTCAGCAGTGGTGGCGGCGGCCGTGATCGTAATGCCGCGCTCGCGCTCCTGTTCCATCCAGTCCATCACCGCGGTGCCTTCGTGCACCTCGCCGAGTTTGTACGTTCGACCCGTGTAAAACAGAATGCGCTCGGTCGTCGTCGTTTTTCCCGCATCGATATGCGCAATAATCCCAATATTGCGTATGCGCTCTAACGGCACTTCACGAGGCATGAGATACTCTCCCCTCTTCTGCGCTACATATACCGCTCAATTCACATCTGGTCGCCAGAGACCGTATGGCGCTCGCTGCCATCGTGATGCATTCCCGCTCATCGTTTCAGAACCGCCCATAGTGCGAGAAAGCGCGATTGGCTTCCGCCATGCGCTGCACATCATCTTTCCGCTTGATAGTTGCGCCCGTATTGTTGTAGGCATCGATCAACTCGGCCGCCAGGCGCTCATACATCGGCTTCCCGGAACGGGCGCGCGCCGACATGAGCAACCAGCGCATCGCCAGCGACTGGCGGCGGTCGCTCTTGACCTCGACCGGCACCTGATACGTCGCACCGCCAACGCGCCGCGGCTTCACCTCGATTACGGGACCTGCATTGCGTATAGCGGTCTCGAAGACCTCAAGCGCGGGCTTTTTCAAACGCTCAGCCGCCAGGTCGAATGCCTGATAGACAATCTTCTCGGCGATGCTCTTCTTGCCGCGCTGCATCACCTTATTAATGAACTGTTGCACCAGCACGCTGTTATAGCGTGGGTCTGGCGGTGGAATACGTCGCTCAATCGTGCCTCGACGGGGCATAAGCCACCTCATCACACACATTGGATGCGGTGATCGTTGTCACCGCACCGCTTCAGGACCTTATTTCTTCTTTGCCGGAACCGCACTGGCTTTCTTCGTGCCGTACTTCGAACGACCCTGCTTGCGATTGGCGACCCCCTGCGCGTCGAGTGTGCCACGCACGATGTGGTAGCGCACGCCTGGCAGATCCTTCACGCGCCCGCCGCGGATCAACACGACCGAGTGCTCCTGCAGGTTGTGCCCCTCACCTGGAATGTACGCGGTCACCTCCATGCCATTCGACAACCGAACGCGCGCGATCTTGCGCAGCGCCGAGTTGGGCTTTTTGGGCGTCATCGTTCTGACCTGCGTACAGACGCCGCGCTTGAACGGCGACCCTTTGCCGCGCGTCAGTTTCCCTTTCAACACATTCAGGCTGAAACGCAACGCAGGCGCCTTGACTTTCTTCGTGACCCGCTTGCGCGGTTTCCGAACCAGCTGGTTGATTGTCGGCATGCTGCTCCTGTCCTCCCCATCGTGCACGACGCACACACGTCTGCTACGGTCGATCAGTCGCTTTGCAAAAAAATAACGTTGCCCTTCACTGGTCGCAGCTACGGCTACGCCTTAGTTTGGGGCCAAAACGCAGACAATAAAATACCTGTGCGTTTTCTGCACAGCGGTATGGAAGTATAGCACAGGAACGGGCGCCTGTCAAAGCCTTTTTGCATTGAACATGAGAGGAGTCTGGTATACTACCAGAGATGGCTCGACGACGAGCGTCTGGTGCGGATGCAACGCATCGGCTGGTGTGACAGGGAGGGCATTATGCGTGAACTCATTATTATTGGCGGTGGCGCAGCGGCGCTGTCAGCCGGGATGTATGCTCTGGGCAAGCAGATCGATTTTGTGATGATCTATGAATCGCTGGGCGGCAAGGCAGGCTGGCGGCAGAGTCTGGTCGGGCAGGAGGAGGTCGAGTATCTGGCCGGTGAAGAGGCGGTGCGTATTTTCGAGCGCAAGATCGCCATGCAGACCGATCGCGCGATCCGTGATACGGTCACGTCTGTGCAGCGCGCGGATCAGGGGTTTCGTGTAGAGACGCGCAACCATGGGGTTCTTGAGGCGCTCGCCGTGATTGTGGCAACCGGTGCGACGCCGGTGCGGCTCCAGGCGCCAGGCGCGCACGAGTTGCTCGGACAGGGGCTGGGCTACTCGGTGACGACCCATGCGCACCTGCTGGCGGGAAAGACCGCAGCAGTCATCGGTGCAACGCATCGGGCGCTGCGCGGCGTCGCTGAACTGGCGCGCACCGCCGAGAAAGTCTATCTGATCACTCCCGATCCGGACGCTGCCTCGCTGCCGATGATGCATGCGATCAGCCAGCGTCCGAATGTAGAAGTACTCTCCGGGTATACCGTTGATGAAGTCGTCGGTCCAATGAATGTCGAAGAAATCGTCGTTTCGCGTGAGGGGCAGCAACGACGTATTCCGGTCGCTGCGGCGTTTGCCGATCTGGGGCTGCACCCGTGCAGCGAATGCGTCCAGCACCTGGTGCGCACCGACGAGGAAGGGTTCATCTGGGTCGATGAGCGCATGGCAACGACCGTGCCCGGCATCTTTGCCGCCGGGGATGTCACAACGTCGTTCGGTGAACAGGTGCTGATTGCGATCGGCGATGGCGCGCGCGCGGCGCTCAGCGCCTACGACTATCTGCTCATGCGGACGCCGGTGATGCACTGATCGGGGCGCAACTTCGGGTTGCTACGGTTCGTCATACCGGTTGAAAGCCCAGGGCGCAGACGTAACGTCGTTCTATGCTGGTCGGAATGAAGGTGCGCCTTGTGCATTCTGGTCATCTCTCAAGAAGGAGGGACAGGGATGAGTGAGCAGACGCCAAACGCCGGTCAACCCGAGCCGCAGAAAGAGACGCCCGATCTGACCGCTGAACTTCGCGAGATGGGACAGCAACTCGAGGCGTTGTTCCGTGCGTTCATCGAAAGTGAACGCACGAAGCAAATGCAGACGATGATTGCGAAGAGCGTGCGGGATCTTGCAGCGGTTGTGCGTCAGACGGCGGAGAAGATCCAGACTGATCCGCGCTTTCAGCAGGTGGAGGATCGCGGTCGTCAGGCGCTTGAACGTGCGCGCGAGAGCCAGGTGTTCCACGACGTCCAGGAAACGCTGGTCAACGGTCTCGAGCAAATCAACGCACAACTGCATAAACTCGTCGAGAAACTCGAAGCAGAACGTGCCGCCGCAAGCGCACAGTCCGCTCAGGAAGGCGAAACCAATCCGCCGGTCGAGCACGTGCCGCTCGAAGCGCCGGCTACCGGAGAAACGAAAAAACTGGAGGAGTAGTTCGCGTCATTCGCGAGGAGCACGAAGGAGCGCGCGCCGGTTCTTCGTGCTCCTTTTGGTATTATTCACAATGGTGACGCTTGCTGAAGCCTGACCCTCAACCGGTGATGATGTCGCGATGCCGTGCCGGGTTGCCTGAGCGCCACAATACTGGTATAATGCTGGCGGGTCACGCCCCCATAGTCTAGCGGCCCAGGACGTCACCCTTTCAAGGTGAAGATCGCGGGTTCGAATCCCGCTGGGGGTACCAGAACCATCGCCCGAAGGCTCAACCTGCGGGCGATTGTTGTTTAATATCGGGATCAGACCCTTTCTTCCTCGATCCACGCAAGCGCATACGTGATACCGTTGTGTGCGATGCGACTGATGAGTGGATGGAGCGCTGCGGTGTCGGTGTTGCGCTGGTAGATGTAGCGCGTCTGTCCGTTGGGCTCGATGAGCAGATAGTCGCCATGGACCACAATGGCGCCATCGCAGTGATCGACCGCCACTTCATCACAACCGTGGACGTCGTCCATAGGTCTGCTCCTTTCATCATTAATTGCGACAACGAGACATCGCGTGATAATCGCACCACAAAGGCCACGCTTAGAGCCTATCCGGGTAACGCAGGATACCGAAAAACCGCACCCCCGATTGTGAACAGCTGCCTTGATGAGCGATGTGTGCCGATGGAGGAACCGTTTGCGGCGCGCCTGTATGCTCTGGGGGAGAACCTCCGTCTGGGCGCGGCAGCGCCGTGCCCCAACCGGGCAACGCCCGGCGGCGCCTGGGGATGCGGGCGAGACGCCCGCGCGCCCGGCAGTGCCTGGGGATGCAGGCGAGACGCCCGCGCGCCCGGCAGTGCCGTGCCCCAACTGGGCAACGTCCGGCGGCGCCTGGGGATGCAGGCGAGACGCCCGCGCGCCCGGCGGCGCCGTGCCCCAAACGGGCAACGTGGAGGTTGCGACTCACAGCATCGACGCGCCCGCCGCCGACTACCTGTTGATGACCTGTCCATTGCGCAGCGTGATCGGAATCGTTGTCGGTCCCTCAACGCCAGTTTCAATCAGGGTATTGCTGACAATCGTTGTGGCGCGGCGCTCGAAGATCGTGTTGGTGATTTCATCGACCAGTGCAATTGCGCCGTTGTAGCCAACGATTGATCGTCGATGGCACCCAAAGCGATCCTCGACCGGGAACCCAACCCGTACTAATGGGATGTTCTCCGCGTCGGCGATGAATCGGCCCTTCGAGTGCCCCATCAGCAGGTCGACCGGTTGTTGTTTGATGCGTTTATGGAGTTCGTGCAAATCGCCCTTGAGGATGATCTCGCTTTCAACCCCGAGTTCTGCTGTCAGTTCGATCATGCGTTCTCCCCAGGCACGGTTGTCGGCGGCGGTCAGGATGTACGCTGGGATCATCCCCATTTCGGCGATCAAACCTGTCAGCCCTTCGAGGATGTCAGGGTCGCCGTAGAGCGCAACCCGCAGACCGGTGGTGTACATATGCGTATCAACCAGCGCATCGAGCAGGCGCGCCCGCTCAACCTCCAGCGACTCAGGGATTGTGTGATCGGTGATTTCGATCAGTGTGTTGATGAAAGCATCGGTGTTCCTCAGACCGATCGGCATCGTTAGAATATATGCGGGAACGTTGTAGCGCCGCTCGTACAGATGCGCCGCTTCGCCGCCAATGTGCCGCTGGAGCGCAATCGTTGCCAGTGACTTCGAGGAACTGCGCAGGTCCTCGACGGTCGTGCCGCCGCGCGGGAAATGGGGACGCGGGTTGTAGTAGCCGCCGTCGAGGGTCTCCGAGTAGTCGGTGATCCAGAGACCGTGCAGGCCCATCTCCCGCAGGATGTGCTTCAACTCGCGAATATCGCCAGGGTTGACCCAACCCGGGATGATGTTGATCCGTCCATTGGTCTCTCCCTTTTTCTTACGGCGATCTGGCAGATTGAGGGCGATCTCCTTGAGCATGTTGTCGAAGCCGGTCGTGTGATTACCGATATACGACGGGGTTTTGACCGACAGAATCGGAATGGAGATCTCGGGATGCTGGTCGAGAAACTCATCGATGATCGAAGGAATGTCGTCGCCGATTGTTTCGGAGAGACAGGTCGAACAGACCATGATCATCGTCGGGTGGAACCGTTGCCAGATGTTGTTCAGTGCAGCAAGCAGATTCTGCTTGCCGCCGTAGACGGTCGTTTTTTCGGTGAGGGATGTGGTGGCCACTTCGACCGGTTCGCGGAAGTGGCGCGCCATCTGGTGTCGTGGATAGGTTGCGCATCCCTGGGAACCGTGGTTGATCGTGATGGCGCCGTGAATGCCGTATGTGGCGAGCATCGCGCCGATCGGAGCGCAGGAGCGGGTCGGATTGATCGCAACGGCGCGTTCCTGAATGGTAAGCACACTGGTCATGATGCCACCTCCTCGAACCCATGCGTCGCGCGACGTTCGGCAGGCGCGGGCCGGGCGTAGCGGTGAAGCGTGGTCCAGACCGGCGCGTGCAGCGCTTTGTCGATATCGCGCGCGAAGTTGACCATGCCCACAAAACCGGCGTAGGGTCCGGTGTCATAGGTATGTCCGTTGACGAACGGAACACCCAGTTTGTACGCCAGATAGCGCTCCTTGTTCCCCGAGATGAACAGATCGGGTCGGCGATGCGTCAGGATTTCTTCGATTTCGGGGACGTTCGGGTTATCAACGACCAGTGCGCCATCGGCGATCTGGCGGAAAATCTTCTCATAGTCGTCGGTATGTCCAAAGGTCGTCGCTGCGGTTTCCGTCTCGATGCCCAGTTCGCGCAGCAATTCGATCCAGTGCCAGACGCGCGGGCCACCCTGGTAGATAAAGGCGCGCTTTCCCTGGAGGCGCTGGCGATAGGCATCGATATAGGGCTGAATACGCGCCGTTTCACGGGCGATCACCTCCTCGGCGCGCGCTTCGAGCCCGAAGAACGCTGCTGTCTCACGCAACGCCTGCGCCATATTCTTGATGCCCCAAAGGGTGACATTGATGTAGGGCGTGCCATATTTGTCCTTCATCATATCGGCGATATAGGTGGCGGATCGCTGACAGTGCACGATATTGAGCGCTGCCTTGTGCATGATTTTCAGATCATCCACCGAGACATTACCGGTAAATCGGGCGATAATCCGCAACCCAAGCGCCTCGAAGAGGTATTCGAAGGTGCGGATGTCGTTTTTGATGTTGTAGTCGCCGATGATGTTGATAGAACGACTGAAATCGCCTTCCGGCTCGACGGAACCGACGAGCTGGCGGAAAATCGTCTCGTTGCCGACATGGTGCCCCAGCGACTGGCTGACGCCGCGAAACCCCTCGCACTCGAAGAATACCACCGGTTTGCCGATGATTGCTTCTGCCTGCTTGGCGACATCACGTCCATCATCGCCGATCAGCGCGGTGGAGCAAGTGTTGTAGACGAACACCGCCTTTGCGTCGGGAAACTCGGCATTCGCTTCAATAATCGACTGGAGGAGTTTCTTTTCGCCGCCGAAGACGATATTCGTCTCGTTCATGTCGGTGACAAAAGTGTACTTGATATGAAAATCGCTGTCGGCGAGGTGTGGACGGTAGCCCCACGAAAAGAACGCACACCCGATCGGTCCGTGGGTCAATTGAATAGCGTCCTTGACCGGACCGCCGACCACGCCGCGGCATCCGGCGTATGTGCAGCCGCGTTCGGTCATGTCGCCAGGGGTCGTTGCCACGTTGCTGGCGATGAAGCAGGCGGAACCATCGCCGCGCTGACACTTCCCGCCTGGTCCTTTGATCGCGACGTGGATCGCCCGTTCAGGCAGGGTCTGATTGCATTTGAACTGCATTGCGTTTCTCCTTCCGTTGCGCCAGAAACTTCGGAATACAGACCCGTTCGCTCACGCCGCACCCCTCCTCGCCCGGAATGCCGATGGCGTCGGCGCGGCACCGCTGGCAATTGCGAAACTGTTCGATGACGGTCGCGCACTCGTCGCGCACGCGGTTGACCAGGTCGGGTGACGGTTCTGGCAGGTGCGCAAATGCTGCCATGGGCATCAACGGGATGATGTTCATGATGGATGCGCCGTGATCCCTGACGGTGCGTGCGACATCGATCAGGTGACGGTCGTTGACGCCTGGAATGAGTACCGAGTTGACCTTGACCGCCATCCCGCGCAACGCCGCTTCACGCAAACCGGTCAGCTGGTTGCGCAGCAGGAGCGTACACGCCTCGCGTCCGCGATAGGTTTTGCCCCGGTAGCGAACGTGTGCATAGATCTGCTCGCCAATCGCCGGATCGACGGCATTGATCGTGATCGTCAGCGTGGTAATGCCGGCTCGCTCGATGGCGTCAATCTGATCCGGCAGCAGCAAGCCATTGGTAGAGAGACAGCGGATCAGATGCGGAAACTCATTATGTGCACGCTCGAATGTGGTCAGTGTCGCCTGATTTGCCAGAGCGTCGCCGGGTCCGGCCACGCCCAGGACGCGCAGGCGTGGTTCGCGGTCGACTGCGTCGCGCACAATCTGGAGCGCCTCATCAGGAGACACCACCTGCATCGTCACACCAGGGCGATTCTCATTCGGGCAGGCATACCTGCGGATACAATAGTTACACTGGATGTTGCAGCGCGGCGCCACCGGCACATGGATGCGCCCAAAGCGGAAGTGCGCTGCGCGGCTGTAACATGGATGCGTGCTCAGGTCAATCTTCGGAAAACAGGCTCCCTGGCACGTTCCGGCGGATGAAGCGTTCATCAAAGCCTCCATTGACGCCTGCGCGCCATCAGTCCACGATGCCGTATTCGCGCATCAGGTCTTCGAGTTCGTCCTGGGTGATCGGGGTCGGGATGGTAAACTCGTCGTTCTCATCGATCTTGCGCGCCAGTTCACGGTATTCGTGCGCCTGCGGCAGATCGGGATCGTAGTCGATGACCGTCTTTTTGTTGATCTCGGCGCGCTGCACATCTTTGCTGCGCGGGACGAAGTGGATCATTTTCGTGTTGAGGCGGCGTGCAAACTCCTCAACCAGTGCCTGCTCGTTCTCGACCAGGCGCGAGTTGCAGATCAGACCGCCGAGGCGAGCATAGCCGCGTTCGGCGAACTTCTTGATCCCTTTACAGATGTTATTTGCCGCGAAGAGCGCCATATACTCGCCAGAACAGACGATATAGATCTCCTCGGCGTACCCTTCACGGATCGGCATAGCGAACCCGCCGCACACCACATCGCCAAGTACGTCGTAGAAGACATAATCGAGTTTGTCTTTATATGCGCCCAATGCCTCGAGGGTCTGGATCGCGGTAATCACTCCGCGCCCACCGCAACCGACGCCGTGTTCAGGTCCACCCGACTCGACGCATTTGACGCCGCCGTACCCCTTTACGACCACTTTCTCGAGTTGCACGCTTTCCGGTCCGACGTCACGCAGTGTGTCGAGCACCGATGGCTGACGCACGCCGCGGAGCAACAGGCGGGTGCAATCCGCCTTGGGGTCGCACCCGACGACCATCAACTGATATCCCATCGATGCCAGTGCTGCTGCCGTATTCTGCTGCGTGGTGGACTTCCCAATCCCGCCTTTGCCATAGAAAGCGACCTGCCGCATAGTTCTGCTCCTTTCCGGCGATCCACGCGCACAATGCTGCGCGGATGTGTTGCAAAGCGCTCAAAAGAGGGCGTTATCGGGCGAGCAGTGGCCGCGGAGCAGGTGCAAGGAGACGCGAAGGGATTGCACCGGCGCTCACGCCGCCGTTGCACAGCCCTGACAACCATCCAGGGCGCACAAACGATTGACCCGGCAGCATGAGCGGGAAGGGGACATGTGCTATAATGCCACCGCATCGGCGCTCACGCCGCCGCTGCATCGATCCCCCGCCGGTGCCAGCGGCGCGGGGATCACCTGTTGCCTGAGCTGCCAGATCGGACGCCGGGCCGCAGGAATGTCAGGATAGCGATTGCAGTGCCAGTGCAGTCGCCCGCGCGCATGAGCGCTCACGAACCCCGACAGAGAGCCTGCTTCTACGCTGTTGCTCAGGCGGATTGATTGGCGCAGCTCTGCGAAGAGCCGTCATTGAGAAGTACAACACTGTGGCGTCGCAGGAATTGAGCGTGATAACGAATAGGATTGTCTGCCAGGACGCTCAACGCCGCTGTTGGTTTCCATCGGTGGGATTTGGAGAGAATATACCATTGATTATCGGGGTTGGCAATACATTTTTGAGACACAATAGTTAATATTTGATAACCCGAAGTGGTGCTTGTTGGTTTTGTACATGCTCATTCGTGGGTGATTATCGTTTGTCCGATCGTTGTCATCTGCTCGCAAGATGGTCGTGCGCGTGGCGCACAACGCTGCGATGAACACAGGTCTGGGGATGCGGGCGAGCCGCCTGCGCGCCCGGCGGCGCCTGGGGAGGCGGGCGAGACGCCCGCGCGCCCGGCGGTTCTTGTCACCGCAGTGTTCAGACGTATCGTCCCCATGGCGGTTTTGTGTCGGCGGGGCAACGTCTCATAGCGCGCGCGAACGCCAAACCGTTACCGATTTCTGATCGCGGGGGCTTTCCCCGAACCTCCAATTGTGAACAGTAACCATCTGTCCAACGATTGCCCGGTGTTCCTGCATACCGCAGGCTGCTGGGTTTCCCTTATGCTATAGGTGCCGGAAATGGGTTTGGTCGCTTCGCCCTGACGTTCACCGCTACCTCGTCAGGAAGGCCAAAACGCAAACTGACCAAACCTGTTTCCGCCTACTATATTCCACTGCCTGTGCGGCTGGGAGGGCGGCATTCTATGAACAACTTTGATGCGCATGCAATTGATCACTTCACGCAGTTGTATAGCCTGGTGGAAAACTCTTTCGACCAGGTGCGTCGTGAGATGGAGGAAGCATTGCGCCGTCCCGGCGCCTCAATCCGGTGGCATTTTGTTCTGGTTTTTCTGATCGTTCTGCTTTCCTGGTTCTTTGGACCGGGTTTACGCATTATGACCCAGTTCAAAGATTTCCTGCAGATGGTCTTTCCTGCAGATGGCGTGTTCTTTACTTTCTTATTGGTATTTGGTTTTGCGGGATGGGTTATCGGTATCGCACTGATCAGCAGTATCGTATATCGCTCTCGACGCAGCCTCTTTATACTACTGTACAGCGCGGTTGTTCTTCCAGTGCTACCCTTATTGTTGACTCTGGCGCCATTCTTCACAAGAGGAATAGACGTTTGGTCTGCACTCATTAGCTGGGTGTTCTGGTCAACGCTTTCACTTGCTGGCTGGCTTCTGATGTACGGGTTTCTCTGGATGGTGAGCGGCGGCATACCACGTATTCTGTTCATGGTGCTGCTGTCATTCAGTCGTGGTGGAACAGATGCACTTATTCCGCGATATGTCGAAGTTGTAAAACAATCTGTGTGCAATGTTGGGAAGAACGACTCGCTCGATAACTTGACCACACGTGACTGGCAGCGTGTAGGGGAGATTGTGCGCTGGCGATTTGATAGTGTCAATGGGCAGGTGCAAACTGTTTCGTTTGGTATTGGCGCTTTAGGGTTAACCGGCATCGTGGCGCTGGTGCTGTCGCAGGATCATGTCCGTGCGGCGCTGGATTGGGCCTGGAGCGCCCTGTCAGATATGCTTGGAGCAGAGAGGTCTGCTCAAGGCGAGTCCGTCATCATTGCTATTGTCGGGTTGGGGATGGTTGTGTTCGTTGCGCTCGTCTACTTCACTCGTGCATATGTCGAATTGCGTCTACTCGAAGCGATAGGGATCATCTGCTCGCTCGCGTCGGGCAATACATCTGTGCAGGTTGTGCAATCACCTGCGATCTTCCATGCACATCCTGAAGCAGCGCGTGCCAGTGCCTGGTATGCCAGCATGGTGGAGGGTATTTCACCATCAGTGCCTATCGATGCTGGCGGCAATGACGCTGGCGGGGCGACTGCGCCGGGTGGACGCGGCGACTGATGAATATTCAGCACCGAGACCAGCACCCTGCCCGTTCAAGGTGATCTGCGACTCATCGGGTATAATAATGAGGAATAGAACAATGTGAAACCCTAAGTCGAAGCAGATTTACCGATGACGGCACGTTTGACGATCCATGTGCTCTTCACGATGGACTGTGAGAGCATCGCCATACGCACTGCGAAGGAGGGACCTCGCACCTGGGAACAAAGTGCGCGCGCCATCGAAGGATTCTCCAACCGGTTGCTGCGGGCCGGGTACCCGCCGACCCTGTTTCTGGCGCCGCAGTGTGCGGTCGAGCATACGCCGCTGCTGGAGGAACTTGCAGAGCGTGGCGCTGAACTGGGGTTGTACGTCAATCCTTTGCAGGCAGAGCAAGGGACATACCACAACTTCCTGGGCACACTATCGCCGGAGGTCCAGCGTCGCCTGATCGACGAGGCTGCCGAACGCTTTGCCGATGCATTTGGTGTGCGCCCGCGCTCGTTTCGCCCCTGCAAACACTCCGTCAGTGATGATACCTATCGCCTGTTGTACGAACTTGGCTTTCGCCAGGGTTCGATTGCTCAGCCGGGGTTTGTGATGCGTCGTATTGGGGTGAACTGGGAACATGTCGCTCATCATCCGCGCTATGTCGATAGTCACAATCACGAGCGCTCCGGCGATCTGCCGTTTCTCGATGTGCCGGTCACAACTGATCCGGACCAGCGGCAGATTACCAATCAACCGTATGAGCTGCGGATCGATGCCGGAACCTTCGAGGCGCTGCATCAGCCGGTGATCGACCGGGCGATCGAGCGCATGATCAACGATGCTGCTGCGTTCTGCACGCTGTGTTTTACGGCGGATAACCGTCCGGCGTATGACGATGATGATGACAAACATAGCCAGACGCTGGAAGCCATCCTCGATTACCTGGAAACGCTTCGCGAATACCACGACCTTGTTCCAGCCACGCTCGTCAGCGCTCACGAGCGTTTCCGCGCCCTGCGGCATCTGTCAGGTATGTCGCAGGGGTCGACACAGGTGCGTCCATGATCCGAAGTCTGACGCTTGCTCTTGCGTTTCCATCTGTCATCTGGCGGCGATTGCTGAGTCGCGTGGGGCTGGCGCTGGCGGTCTGGTCAGGGCTGACGCTGGCAGTCGGCATGGTGGTGAGCATTCCGGTCTATGCCGAAGCGTCGGGGTATCGTATTCTCCTGGCAGCGCTCACTGAGCGTGCAATTGCCGATCCATTGCCTCCCTTCGCGATGATTTACCGCTACGGCGGTGCGTCTGATCCTTCGATCTCCTGGCAGCAGTATGTGCTGGCTGATCAACTGGCCGGTAATCTGCCGGCGGCGGGGATCGATCTTCCGGCGCCGCCGAGCGTCCGTTTCGCGGCAACCGAAAAACTGCGCGTTGGCTTCCCGGATGGCGCGGGAAGGGAAGTGTTGTTTGCCCGGATTGGGTTTCTCAGCGGTATCGAACGACACATTCAGATCGTCGAGGGTGATCTGCCGCGACCGTTTACCGGTGAAGGACCGCTTGATGTGCTGGTGTCGGAAACGACCGCCTCGAAGAATACCCTGCTCATCGATGACCTGTATCTGGTGCAATCGACCGGTCGCGGGCCGCGCATCGATGTGGTGGTGCGGATCGCCGGCATCTGGCGACCGGCGGATGCCGATGCCGGCTATTGGTTTCAACCGCCATCGACCTACAGTGATGTGTTTCTGGTCCCAGAGGAAAGTTTCGTCCGGCTCGTCGATGTACCGGACGCGCGGTTCGTGACGTTGACATCCTGGTATACCGCGATCGATGGCAGCAGTGTGCGCAGCAGTGATGTCGAGCGGCTGCGGGAACGGATTGCAACGGCGACCGCTGATATTCAGCAGCGTCTGCCGGGCGCTGCACTCGTGCGCTCGCCAATGGATGCGCTGGAACGGCATCGTGACCAGGTGCGGGTGTTGACCGTTACGCTGGCGCTGTTTGCTGTTCCGCTCCTGGTCGTGATCGCGTACTTTGTTGTGCAGGTTACCGAAATGACCGTCGCGCGCCAGCAACAGGAAGTAGCTGTGCTGCGCAGTCGCGGCAGTTCGCGCTGGCAGGTGCTGGGGCTGGCGTTGGGCGAGGTGGTGGTGCTTGGGGCGGCAGCATGGGCGGCGGGGCTGCCATTGGGCTGGTTGCTGGCGCAGTTGATTGCCTGGACGGTCTCGTTTCTGCGTTTTGCACCGCTCGATACGCCGCCGCCAACGTTACTGACCGCCAGCCCCTGGCATGCGCTGGTCACGGTTCTGCTGGCATTACCTGCAGTGCTTGTGCCGGCATTGGGCGCTGCCGGTCGCACGATCATTTCGTACAAGAGCGAACGGGCGCGTGCCACGCGCCCGCCTCTCTGGCAGCGCCTCTATCTCGATATTCTCCTGTTGATACCAGCCGTCTATGGTTATCAACAGTTACGTTTGAGCGGTATGATCGGTGTGCCTGGCGTCACAGTCGGCGCAGATGATCCGTTTCGCAACCCGTTGCTGCTGCTTGCTCCGGCGTTGATGGTTTTTGCCGGCGCCCTGATCGGCATGCGTTTTCTGCCATTGTTGCTGCGGTTGCTGGCGTGGGTTGCGGGGCAGTTGCCGGGAGTCGCGCTGGTGACGGCATTACGTTTCCTGTCGCGCACACCGGGGACGTATGGCGGTCCGGTGTTGCTGGTTGCGCTGACACTGGCACTGGCAACCTTCACTTCATCGATGGCGTTGACGCTGGATCGCCACAGTGAAGAACGGGCATACTATCGAGGGGCTGCGGATGTGCGTTTTGCGTACCCCGGCGCAGCGATTACGTCTGCCAATATTGCTGGCGATCGTGAAATTGCACCGGTGGAAACCAGTCTCGATTTGAGTGGCGGCACATTAAGCACGACCGGGGAAGCGGATACGACGCCCAGTACGGCATATATGTTCGTGCCGGTGGAAGAATACCTGACCATTCCGGGAGTAACCGGCGCCACGCGGGTTGCTCCGGGCAAAGTTGATATTATCGTAGGGAATAATCCTGCGGTGAGCGGTATTTTCTACGGTGTTGATCGGACGACACTGGCATCTGTCCTGGCAGATGCCTGGCGTCCTGACTATGCTGATGAGTCGCTTGGCGCGCTGATGAACCGCCTGGCGGATTATCCCGATGCAGCGCTGGTGTCGGAAACGTTTGCGCGGGATCGTGGGCTGCGGATTGGTGACCGCTTCACGCTGGCTATGAATGACCGCGGTCAGACGCAGAACATTACGTTTACGGTTGTCGGTACGCTCAGGTATTTTCCGACGCTCTACGATCAGGGTCCGCCGTTCGTGATCGGCAATCTGGATTACAGTTTCGATTTGCAGGGTGGGCTGTATCCGTATGAAGTCTGGTTGTCACTGGCGCCCGATGCCAGTCTGCAAACTGTGGCAGCGGCAGGGATCGGATATGGATTGCGGACGCTCCGGTCGACGCCGCGAACGTTGCTCGATCTCGATCTGCGCCGACCGGAGCGTCAGGGGTTGTTCGGGTTGTTGTCGGTCGGCTTTCTGGCGACGACGCTGGTGACCGTCATCGGATTCGTCGCCTATACCCTGCTCTCGTTCCAGCGGCGACTGGTGGAGCTGGGGGTCTTGCGTGCGATTGGGCTGAGTACACGGCAGTTGAGCATGCTGCTGGTTTTTGAACAGACGCTGGTTGTCGGGTTTGGCGCGGCGCTCGGAACCGCTGTGGGGATTCTGACGAGCCGATTGTTTATCCCGTTCTTACAGGTGCGCACAGGGGTCTATCCGGAAACGCCGCCATTCGTGGTACAGATCGATTGGGAACGGATCGCACTTGTGTACGGCATTTCCGGCGGATTGCTGGTAGCCACCATTATCGCCATCGTCCTGCTTCTGCGCCGGATGCGCATCTTCGAGGCGGTCAAACTCGGGGAAGCGGTGTAAATGTGGTGGAGTGCGGGCTTGAAGAAACGATGCATCCCTGCTACTATAGCCGCAATCGCGTACTACAGGGATAAGGAGTGCTCTGCATGCCTCGATTTGCGATAACAATCTGTGCCGGCGTTGTTGCAGCCGGATTACTGGCGGGTTTTGCGCAGGCGATGGAAGCGGCTGCACCGCGCGCCATTCCGCAGGCGCCATTGCTGGCGTTGACCGAAACCGTGGAAGCGCGACCGACAGAAACGCCCATACCTACCAATACACCGCCGCCGACCGAGACGCCGCCGCCGACCACGCCGCCGGAGACGCCGCCGCCGACCACGCCGCCGGAGACGCCGCCGCCGACCACGCCGCCGGAGACGCCGCCGCCAACAGGGACGCCTGTGCAGGATCAGCAGCAAACAGCAACGCCAACTCCGACAGAAACGCCTGTTGCGACTCCGACGCTTACCCCGACCATTCCCGCTCCAGTTGCGTTGCCAGGCACCGGTGAGTCTGCTGCTGGCGGAATATCGTTGATCGTTTTGTTCCTGGCGCTCATCGTGGCGGCTGGTGGATTGATGATACGCAGTCGCCGGGTGTAATTCGATACTGCGTGCGTGCAGTGGAAACAGTCCTGTTTGTGCTGCACACGTTGCAATAATGATACGTCTTGCTCTCGTCCTTGCTCTGATCATCGGCAGTGTGTGCGGTGCAGCGACTGTTGCCGCCCTCGATCCTGAGCGTGGTGGCTCGTTATCGGTTCAGGCGAGCGATGGTGGTGTGCGGATTGTCTGGCGTCCAATTGCTCCCGACCCATCACTGATCCCTGAACCGGTCCTGGTCGCTTTGCGCATCACCGGCGACTCGCCGGTCGAGCCGCGTCTGCTGGCGATCGATGATGCTCCGTGGACGGGTGACTCCAACGATCTGCCCGCTACACCGGTTGTCGTTCTGCGTGAGGCGCGCCAGCGGGGAGAGCGCCTGGCGGTACTGGCGCTGAGTCCGGTCTATCTGCGCGACGGGCAGGCGCGTGTGGCGCGTGCGCTCGATGCACAGGTCGATGGCGTGGTTCCGCTGGAAGGACCTTCATCCCCAGATACAGCGGCCTTCCCTGCAGCAGTTGAACCGATGTCCGCCCATCCGCCTGCTTTCCCGCCTTCACCGGCGCTGCGGGTGCGGGTGGATCGGGCAGGGGTGCAGGTCGTTCCTGTCAGTTTACTGGACGCAGCAATCAGCAGTTCTCCAGAGCGCATCAGGGTCAGCCGCGCCGGTGTGGAAATTCCGATCGAGCTGCGCGATGCGAGCGGTAATGGCATGTGGGGCGATCCCGTCGATGAACTGCGCTTCTACGCGCCGCCGCCGGGTGATCGCTGGAATCGCAGCGATACGTACTGGATCACGCTGGAAGATGGCGCGCGATTGCGCATGACCTCCCGCGCGACATCCACGCCGTCGGGTGAGGCGCCATCCACCGCTCTGGAGCGGGGCGTCATGCGTGGCACGGCATATTACGACTCGCGGCGACCGGGCAGCGACGGCGATCACTGGTTTGCAAAACTGCTGCGGGCTGAAGCAGGACAACCAGCGGACGACCAGGCAATGCTCACTGTGCCGCTGACAACGACCCTTCCGGCAGCAACCGGAACGGTAACACTGACCGTCAGCGTCCACGCACAATCCGGTGGTGCGCGTCGTCTGACGGCATCCGTCGGGTCGAGCAGCGGACTGCCGGTGGAGTGGAGTGGCAGCGGCGATACGACTCTGACACCTGGCGTGGCGGGAAGTCCGGCTGCCGCCACCCAGGGACACCTGACACTGACGGCGGTGACCGGCTATGCGCAGGTTGCCGTCGATACCGTCGAATGGCTGCGACCGGTGCAGTTGCAGTTTGGCGGAAGAGGCGCCATCTTTCAGGGCGCTCCGGATCAGCGCGCCTACACGCTGACAGGGGCGCCTCCTGCATTCGTTATTTACGACATCTCCAATCCTGCCAATCCCGTGCGACTCCAGTTGCCAGTCGGGACTGCTTTTGAAGACAGTCTGCCGGGTCGGTCATACCTGCTGGCTGGCAATGGTACGCTTCAGACGCCGGTTGTTGAGCGATTCACGACGCCAGTGCTGCCGAACGGCGCCGAAGTAATCTACATCGCGCCCGGCGCACTGCACCCGGTGCTGACCCCACTCATCGAACTGCGTCGTGCGCAGGGGTACGCTGTGGCGGTTGTCGATGTGCAGGACATCTACGATGGGTGGAGTTACGGTCAGGTAGAACCAGAAGCCATCCGGGCATTCTTGCAGTTCACACGACCCCGGGCGGTCACGCTGGTTGGCGACGGCAGTTCTGACCCCTTCGATTACACTGATCGCGGCGCGAAGAACGTCAATCTGATCCCACCCTACCTGGCAATGGTCGACCCGTGGTTGCTCGAAACGGCGTGTGAAACCTGTTATGTGCGGCTCGACGGCGCGCGACCGGTGGATGACCGGTTGCCGGATGTCTGGCTGGGGCGTCTGCCGGTAAAGAGCGCCGATGAACTGCGGATGCTGGTCGCCAAGATCGTCAGATATGAAACAGCGCCATCTGGCGGCGCCTGGCGCGGACGAATGGTCTTTCTGGCGGATGACGCAGACACCGGCGGCGATTTCACCGCTCAGGCGGAAGAGAGTATTGCACTTCAGCCAGCAGCTCTTCAGGTGAGCCGGGTATTTTTTGGCGACGGTCCGGGGCGCGTCCCAACAGCGGCGGCAGCGCGGGATATGACATTGCAGCGGTTCAATGAGGGTGCGGCAGTTGTCGCATATTTCGGGCATGCGCATCAGCAGCAGTGGGCGGTCACCGAGCTGGATAAGACGGAAAACTGGTTGTTGCATCGCTCCGATGTGCCCAATCTGGCGAATGGCGAGCGATTGCCGGTCGTGCTGGCGCTCACCTGCCTGAGCAGCGCATTCCAGTGGCCCTCGTTCGTCGGTATGACAGTCGATGAGGCGTTGCTGTTGCACGAGCGTGGCGGCGCTGTAGCCGTGTGGGGCCCAACAGGACTGGGGGTGTCGTATGGACACGACAAACTCCAGCGCGGATTCTTTCGTGCTCTGTGGTTGACGGCGCCGGACGTGGAGGTTGAACGTGCTGTCCCGCTCGGAGCGTTGACCGAGGCTGGCTTCCGGGAACTGTTTACCGGCAGCGCCTGTTGCCAGGAAGCAATTTCCACCTATGCGCTGCTCGGCGACCCGCTCACGCCATTGCGGGTGACTGCAGGAACGCGCGTGATGCTGCCGCTGGTGCAGCGGTAAGGCAATCGAGTTCGTAGTCTCGACGCCGGGTAACGCCGGCATTGTACAGGCAGGTCTGCTCAGCCATGATCCCTTCGTTTCGGGCCATTCGTGATGCCCTGTGTGCTGCGGACGTCTCATCGTCCAGGTTTCCGTACCGGCAGGCGTTTTCTTCCGGGCGTCTTGCTGCATTGCGCAATGCTCCGCATACACAGGTTTTCCTGCGTGATCTGCGTGCAGCAGCCTCTCGTGTGCAGAACGAACCAATCCCTGATCTGACCTTCGATGCGTTTCGTCGCTTCGAACGCGTCGGCACACGAGACGAGTATCAGCGTCCCTACTTTGCACGTCGGGGTCGCCTGCTCGCGCTGGCGCTCGCTGCAGCCATCGATGAGGACGATGCATATCTTCCCGCACTCAATGAGATCATCTGGGCGATCTGCAATGAATATACGTGGTGTCTTCCAGCGCATCTCGGACGCCTGGGAGGTAATCCCGGAACTGGACGCCTGCCGCCTGAACAGGTGATCGACCTGTTTGCTGCAGAAACGGCGCATGCGCTTGCTGAAACGCTGGCGCTTCTCGCCGATCGTCTCGAACCCTGGTTGCATTATCGGGTGCGCTCCGAGATCGAGCGACGCATATTTCGCCCTCTCTTCCATAACCCTGCACGTTTCTGGTGGGAGTCGGCGCCGATGAACTGGTCCGCCGTCTGCGCCGGTGCGTGCGGAATGGCGGCGCTGATCCTGGAAGAAGATCAGGAGCGTCTCTCCGGCATGATCGACCGCTGTATGCGTGCAATGGAGTGCTTTCTCGAAGGATTTGGCGATGACGGCGGATGCGCCGAGGGTGTCGGATACTGGCAGTATGGGTTCGGGTATTTTGTGTATTTCGCCGATATGCTCTACGAATATACCTCTGGCGCCATCAATCTGTTTGCCAGCGAGCGAATACAACACATAGCCGCTTTCCCGGCAGCGGTCAGTCTGGGGAACGACTGTTTCATCAACTACTCTGATAGCAGCGCGCGCACCAGTCTGCGTCCCGGTCTGATATCACGGCTGGTGGAGCGTGGCGCTTCCGATATCCCGCCGTTACAGGGTCTTCCCTCGTTTGATGCTGATACCTGTTATCGCTGGGCGCATGTCACACGTGACCTGATCTGGACCGATCCGGCAGTGCTGGGGCATCCGGCGCCGACCGGGACGGTCTTTCTCAACCATCTGGGGTGGGTCATTGATCGCCGAGATGTGCAGGGGACACTCGTGGCGTTTTCGGCGCGCGCCGGGCACAACGGTGAGCCGCACAACCAGAACGATCTGGGGCATTTCATTCTCCACATTGGCGGTGAAAGCCTGCTTGCGGATCTGGGGGCAGGGGTGTACACCCGTCAGTATTTCGGACCTGAGCGGTATGCGCATATTCACAACAGTTCGGAAGGGCATTCTGTCCCGTTGATCGATGGTCACCCCCAGTTACCCGGCGCCGAATATGCAGCTCAGGTCATACGGTGCGAGCCGAAGAGCGATGGTGTGATCTTCGAGATCGATCTGACCCGTGCATACAGAGCAGAGTTGTTGCGTGCATTCCGGCGTTGCTTCGAGTGGGAGTGCAATCTCTCGACTGGTCAGGCGCAGCTGGTTTTGGACGATCGTGTGCATTGCGGTGTTGCACCGGGATCGTTCGAGGAACGTTTTATCAGTCTGCACGAACCGGACGTCGCTCCCGGCATGGTCATCTGGCGCGGTGCACGCGGTGATGTGACGCTCCGTTATGATGCCGATCTCTTTGAGCCTGTCGTTGACCGGATTGCCAGTCAGGACCACGACGGCGCGTCGATCATGATACGCCGTGTGCGTTTGTGCGCACGTACTCCCCAGGCGGACATGACTGCTCGTTTTGTGTTCGAGTGTCGGGTGAGAATAGCCGATAGCCGATAGCCGGGTGAGAATAGCCGATAGCCGATAGCCGATAGCCGATATGCTGTCGCTGGTTTCGTCGGGCAGTGTGCGGTGCAGCGGCGTGGGAGGATGATGTGAGCATAGTTGCCGGGTGCGCGGGCGTCTCGCCCGCATGGGGGACAGGCGCCGGGTGCGCGGGCGTCGCCATAGGGGATAGTTGCCGGGTGCGTGGGCGTCTCGCCCGCATCCACATAGCCGCCAGGATCGCGGGCATCTCGCCCGCATGCGTGGAGGCTGCCGGGCGCGCGGGCGTCGCCACGGGGGATAGGCGCCGGGTGCGCGGGCGTCGCCATGGGGGATAGGCGCCGGGCGCGCGGGCGTCTCGCCCGCATCCACATAGCCGCCAGGATCGCGGGCATCTCGCCCGCATGCGTGGAGGCTGCCGGGTGCGCAGGCATCTCGCCCGCATGCGTGGAGGCTGCCGGGCGCGCGGACGTCTCGCCCGCATGGGGGATAGGCGCCGGGCGCGGGCGTCGCCATGGGGGATAGTTGCCGGGATCGCGGGCGTCTCGCCCGCATGCGTGGAGGCTGCCGGGATCGCGGGCGTCTCGCCCGCATGCGTGGAGGCTGCCGGGATCGCGGGCGTCTCGCCCGCATAGGGGACAGGTGCCGGGCGCGCGGGCGTCTCGCCCGCATGGGGGACAGGTGCCGGGCGCGCGGGCGTCTCGCCCGCATGGGGGACAGGTGCCGGGTGCGCAGGCGTCTCGCCCGCATGGGGGACAGGTGCCAGGTGCGCGGGCGTCGCCATGGGGGATAGTTGCCGGGTGCGCGGGCGTCTCGCCCGCATGGGGGACAGGTGCCGGGTGCGCAGGCGTCTCGCCCGCGTGAGAGATGGCGGTCGGCACTTTCACGCGCGGCAATGCGCGGCGCAGCTGTGTGGGATGCTGCGATGTTGTCACATTAACTCAACAGACCGTCGAACCATGTGATCACCCGATCAATCCAGGGCTGCCACGGTGGGCGGCGGGAGCCACGAATGTCGGGCAGACGCTCACCGTTGATACCGGCGCCACGAAGCACCAGAAAACAAACGCTGTCACCCTGTTCACACCCGATCCATCCATGCAGAGTGCGTCCGTCCGTCAGATGCACCTGAACAGCCGCGTTGAATACCCGCAGATTGACACTTTCTTCCCACGTCTGGGTAAAGGTGATGCTCCGGTATGCGATGCCGCGTTGTTGCAACACATAGGCAATTGCGTCTTTATGGGTGCGTATTGCGGGGGATCGTGCAGTTTGCACGACAAGTCCAATTACGAGACAAAGCACCACGCTTCCTGCAACACCTGCAATCAGCAGGCAGCGCTGCACCCGATCGATAGACATAGACGATCCTCGCGTTTGTTCAAATCTACCGCAGAGCGTGCAGCAGGAATACCATTTTAGATTTTGGATTTTGGATTTTGGATTTTGGATTTTGGAATACGACGCCTGGCATCACAAAGCCTGAAACCGCTTTAGATTTTAGATTTTGGAATACAACGCCTGGCATCACAGAGCCTGAAACCGCATATGGTACCTCACCGACGCCAGAACACCATGTTTACGGTACGTGTGATGGTCTTCCAAAACATAATCCACTCGTGACTGTTCAGAGTCGGGGTAAATGAATTTGTCGCAGCGATGCAACGTCGCTACGACTGTGCGCACGCTTCCAGGAGAAATCTGAACAGTTACCGCCGGGCTTCTGTTGACAGCTCATTCCCGTTCGACTATACTACACTCTATCGCAACTTTCTTCGCGCCTTCTGCCACAAAGATATGCTGGAAGGTACGTGTTCACCCTTCTCCTGGGAGCAGATGCGTCTCGTCGTCGAATGTACGATGAGGGCGGGGCGTCCTCACTTCCAGGCGCACCTTTCACCCCAGGTGTAAACACGTATGCTGAAAACGTCTGCGTCTTTTACGCAGGCTGGTTTCGGCGTATCTTGTGCGCGAAGGTCGCTGCAGATTCGCATCTATCGTATCACAAGGAGGTTGAGAATGTGTCCCCCCGAAACGCTCGCCAGCATGCGATCCCCTGAAATCAGCCGACGCAATCTGCTCAAGTTCGGTCTGGGGGCTGCAGTGGCTGCCGCGCTGCCGATCGGCTCAGCACAGGCAGCACCAGTACGCCGCACGACATTTCGGAATGTCCTCGATCTGACCCATGTGCTCGGTACGCAGTTTCCGCTCTTCCCAGGAGCGGCGCCGTTCCGCATCGAGCAGGCGGTATCACACGATAAAGATGGCTACTACGGGAGTATTCTTACCTACTGGGAGCATTCGGGGACTCATATGGATGCGCCGGTGCATTTTGCACCGAACGGGTTGTTTGTCGATCAGCTGCGAGTAGAGAATCTCGTTGTTCCGGCGGTTGTGATCAACATTACCGACAAAGTACGCCGCGACCCCGACGCCGTCGTGACGCCGGACGATATTCGCGCATGGGAGCGGCGCTACGGACGTATTCCCGACAATGCGGCTGTGCTGATGGCGAGCGGCTGGGGATCTCGCGCCGGCTCAGTCGAAGCGTTTCGCAATACCGATAGCAGCGGCGTGATGCACTTCCCCGGCTTTGGCAAGGACGCGATTGACCTGTTGCTGACGGAACGACGTATTTCCGGCATCGGCGTGGATACGCTGAGCCTCGACCACGGTCCCTCGACGACGTTTGCCGTGCACTACACGCTGCTGCCGACCAACCGCTGGGGACTTGAGAACCTGGCCAATCTGGAGTCAATCCCGCCGAGCGGCGCCACGCTGTTTGTGGGCGCGCCGAAGATCGCGGCGGGATCGGGCGGTCCGACGCGCGTGATGGCAGTCTGGTGAGTACTCAGACCACAAAGGTTTCGAACTCAGGCATGAAAGGTGTGCTCGCGCGCGGCATCGTCATCTCGCGAAAACAACGTTCTGCCTGCGCAATGCGCACCTGTTCATAGAGTTCTTCGCGACGTTGCGGGTCGTCGAAACTGCGGGTCAGGCGCTCGAGACGCGATCGTTGTTCCGCGGTTGTGGTCAGCCAGTACGCTGGCTGACCACCGTTTTCTGTTTTGTGCAGCAGACCGACACGCGCCAGTTCATCGAGCGACTCGGCGATCGCCCAGGGACTTTCGCGCAGGCGCTGCTGGGCGCTGGCGACGCTCATCCGCAGCCAGGGATATTCGGCGAACAGCAGAACAAGTCGGAGTTTCAACAGCGAATCGATCTGTCCAGGGGAAATGAGCCCTTGTTCATAGCGCTCCATCGCTCACCTCATTGTGAGAACTCTGCCAGGGCGACGCCGCCCTGGTTCGCGATTGGCGGATATTGATCGCACCCGTTCCGCCGTAGTGACGTTGATTGCGGAGACACGAAGGACTCACCCAGAGCCAGGAGTGACGCACGCATTCCCCCAAATGCGGTATAAGCGCATATCTCGAACGCTTATCTCCTGATCTGTTTCAGATCGTAGCACGGGCTGCACTGGCGGTGGGGCGGAACGTCGCTACGCACGGTGAACATTTCACAACGCATGGGTGTTTCCGGTTGTATTTCCTGTGTCTACCCCCACGAACTATGGCAAGGAAGCGTCACTCTCTGTTGCGTGTTCTTTACTGCCTGGCTTTGCGGCGCGGCGTATACTGTCAAGCGTGCTACACGACAATCTGTTCCCTTTTGCCATATCTCTTGCCAGAGTCGGCTGACGTGACAGCATCCGCCAGACCGCCTCTTTGTTGCATGCTCTGGCTTGTGAGGAGGTCATCATGAAACGGAGTTGGGTAACGCTGGAAGGCAACGAAGCTGCTGCCAGCATCGCGTACCGTTTGAGTGAAGTCATTGCAATTTATCCCATCACACCCTCGACGCCTATGGGCGAACTGGCGGATGCGTGGGCCGCTGCCGGAAAGCCCAATCTGTGGGGGACAACGCCACTGGTCATTGAGATGCAGTCGGAAGGCGGCGCGGCTGGCGCGTGCCACGGGGCGCTGCAGCGCGGTGCGCTGACCACGACCTTCACCGCCTCGCAGGGGCTGCTGTTGATGATCCCGAACATGTACAAGATTGCCGGTGAACTGACCGCGACCGTCTTCCATATTGCGGCGCGGTCGATTGCAGCTCATGCCCTGTCGATCTTCGGCGACCATCAGGATGTGATGGCGGTTCGGCAGACGGGTTGGGCGTTGCTGGCGTCGTCGTCGGTGCAGGAGGCGCATGATCTGGCGCTGGTGGCGCACGCAGCGACGCTCAAGGCGCGCGTGCCGTTCCTCCACTTCTTCGATGGCTTCCGCACCTCACACGAGATCAACAAGATCGAACAACTGACCGATGATGACCTGCACGCCATGATCGATCCGTCGCTGATCGAAGCGCACCGCGCCCGGGCGCTCAGCCCCGATCATCCGGTCATCCGTGGAACGGCGCAGAACCCCGATGTGTACTTCCAGGCGCGCGAAACGGTCAACCCATTCTATGCCGCCACTCCGGGGATTGTGCAGGAAACGATGGACCGGTTCGCGCAGCTGACCGGGCGCGCCTACCATCTCTTCGACTACACCGGCGCTCCAGATGCTGAACGGGTGATTGTTGCAATGGGCTCCGGCGCGGAAACAGCGCGTGAGACGGCGCAGTTCCTGGCGGAGCAGGGTGAGAAGGTCGGCGTCGTCACGGTTCGCCTCTATCGTCCGTTCTCGGTGGCGCACTTTGTGGCGGCGCTACCGGCGACCGTTCAGCGGATCGCTGTGCTTGATCGCACAAAAGAGCCCGGAAGCAGCGGTGAGCCGCTCTACCTCGATGTGGTTGCCGCAATGGCGGAAAGTGGACGCCATCTGCCGGTGATCGGCGGTCGGTACGGTCTGTCGTCGAAGGAATTTACCCCCGCGATGGTGAAGGCGGTCTTCGATGAACTGGCGAAGGATCAGCCGAAGAACCATTTCACCGTTGGCATTATCGATGATGTGGGCTACACCAGCCTCGACGTCGATCCATCGTTCTCGATCGAATCGCCGCGCACGGTACGCTGCCTGTTCTATGGTCTCGGTGCAGATGGCACGGTTGGCGCCAACAAGAACTCGATCAAGATCATCGGTGAAGAAACCAACAACTACGCGCAGGGCTACTTTGTGTACGACTCGAAGAAATCTGGCTCGATGACAGTCTCACACCTGCGCTTCGGACCTGACCCCATCCATGCACCCTACCTGATCGAGCGGGCGAACTTCGTCGCCTGCCATCAATTTTCGTTCCTGGAGCGCATCGATGTGCTCAAAGCGGCGGAACCGGGCGCCGTCTTCCTGCTCAACAGCATGTACGGACCGGATGAGGTCTGGTATCACCTGCCCCGCGAAGTGCAGGACGATATTGTGCGCAAGCAACTGAAGTTCTATGTCATCGACGGTGATCGGGTGGCGAAAGAGAGTGGCATGGGGCGCCGTGTCAATACCGTCATGCAGACGGCGTTCTTTGCGATTTCGGGGGTTCTGCCGCGTGAGGATGCGATTGCGGAGATCAAGCGCAGCATCAAGAAGACGTATGGCAAGCGCGGTGAAGCAGTGGTGCAGCAGAACTATCGCGCGGTCGACGCTGCGCTAGCGCGCCTGTACCAGGTCGATGTCGAGAAATTCGCCGGGTTCCGCTCGCCGAAGACGCGCCGACCGCCGGTGCCCGACAATGCGCCCGATTTCGTCAAAGAGGTGCTTGGTCCGATGATCGCCTATGAAGGCGACTCGTTGCCGGTGAGCAAACTGCCGGTCGATGGCGCCTTCCCCACCGGTACAGCCGCCTGGGAAAAGCGTGCGATTGCGCTGGAAGTGCCGGTTTGGGAGCCTGATATCTGCATCCAGTGCGGCAAATGCGCCTATGTCTGTCCTCACGCGGTAATCCGTACCAAAGTATACGAGCCGGCGTTGCTCGATGGCGCTCCCGAAACATTCCTCAGCGCCAATGCGCGCTTCAAGGAGTTTCCTGACCACAAGTACACGCTGGCGGTATCACCGGAAGACTGCACCGGCTGCGGCTTGTGCGTCGAGGTTTGCCCGGCGAAGGACAAACGCCAGGTCGGGCGCAAAGCGATCAATATGAAGCCGCTGGTCGAGGTGCGCGAGCGTGAAGTGCGCAACTGGGACTTTTTCCTGTCCATCCCGGACATTCCGCGTACTGCCATGCAACTGGGAACGATCAAGAACTCACAACTGCTCCTGCCGCTGTTCGAGTTCTCCGGCGCATGTGCCGGGTGTGGCGAGACGCCGTATATCAAACTGCTGACGCAACTGTTTGGTGATCGTGCGTTGATCGCCAACGCCACCGGCTGTTCATCGATCTACGGTGGAAACCTGCCGACGACGCCATACACGAAGAACGCCGAAGGGCGCGGTCCGGCCTGGAGTAATTCGCTCTTCGAAGACAATGCCGAGTTTGGACTGGGTATGCGTCTGGCGCTCGACCAGCAGATCGAGCATGTGCGTGAACTGCTGCCGCTGTTCGCGCCGGTGGTCGGGCAGGATCTGATAGATGCGCTGTTGAACGCCGACCAGAGCACCGAGGCGGGGATCGCTGCGCAGCGCGAGCGCGTCGAACTGCTCAAGCAACGTCTGCATACGCTGGATCGCAGCCAGTTCCCGGATGTGGTGGAACGTGAGCATGAACTCCTCAGTCTGGCAGATGTGCTGGTCAAGAAGAGCGTCTGGATCGTCGGCGGTGATGGTTGGGCATACGATATTGGCTATGGCGGGCTTGATCATGTGCTGGCGTCAGGATACAACGTCAATGTGCTGGTTCTCGATACCGAAGTGTACTCGAATACCGGCGGACAGGCATCGAAAGCCACGCCGATCGGCGCCGTCGCCAAGTTTGCCGCCAAAGGCAAGGCAGCGCCGAAGAAAGACCTCGGTCTCATCGCGATGGCGTATGGCAATATCTACGTGGCGCGGGTGGCGATGGGCGCCGATGATGTGCAGACACTGCGCGCCTTTATGGAAGCCGAGGCATACGATGGGCCGTCGCTGATCATTGCGTATTCGCACTGCATTGCCCATGGCATCGATATGCGCAAAGGTCTCGAGCAGCAGAAACTGGCGGTGCAAACCGGCTACTGGCCACTGTATCGCTACAACCCGCTGCTGGCAGCCGAAGGGAAGAATCCGTTGATCATCGACTCGAAGGACCCGACGCTGCCGCTCGAGAAGTTCATCTACAACGAGACGCGCTATCGCATGCTGATGCAGAGCGATCCGCAACGTGCAGAGATGCTGCTGCACCGGGCGGAGGCGTCGGTGCGCGCGCGCTGGCAGCACTACAAGGAACTGGCGACGCTCAGCGAAGTGAAGGCGGAACACGACGGGCATTGAGGTTGACGGTTAGAGGGTCGGGCGCCGATGAGAGGCGCGCCGACGGTGGGGGATGATGCGCATGCCCGTCATGTGCCACGATGGGGGCGCCCACCATGGGCGCCTCACCGTTGGCGAGGGATGATGGATCGAGCGCCGACGCGAGATACGCCGACGGTAGGGTGATGATGGCGGTCGGGGTTCGACGCAGGACGCGCCGACGGTGGGGGGATGATGCGTATGCCCGTGACATGTCCGTGCCTGCTATAATAGCTCAGGACATGTTTCGCCGTTCTGATGATCCGAGGCTGCCATGACGCACACCCCCCGTCCAGGCTACCGCTGGTTCGTGATTGCGGTATTCTTCTGCTTCATGCTGCTGCACCAGTCCGATAAACTGCTGATCGGACCGCTGACTCCCGTGATCATGGACGAATTCGGCATCACCATGACCCAGATGGGGGCAGTAACGACCGGTGCGCTGGTCGTGGCGTCGGTGCTCTACCCGATCTGGGGGTACCTGTATGATCGGTTCGCCCGCGCGCGGTTGCTGGCGCTGGCATCGTTCATCTGGGGCGCGACGACCTGGCTCAGCGCCGTGGCGCGCACCTATCCGGCGTTCCTGGCCGCGCGCGCTTCGACCGGCATTGATGACTCGTCGTACCCCGGCATGTACGCGCTGGTTGCCGACTATTTTGGTCCCAATCTGCGCGGCAAGGTGTATGGGTTGCTGCAACTGGCGCAGCCGATCGGCTATCTGATCGGCATGGTGCTGGCGCTGATGCTGGCGCCGCAGATTGGCTGGCGCACGATTTTCTTGTTCACCGGCGGGTTGGGAATTGTCATTGCACTCGTCATTCTGTTCGGCGTTCGCGAAATGCCGCGCGGCAAAGCGGAACCTGAGTTCGAGGGAATGACCGAGATGGCGACGTTTCGCTTCTCGTGGAGTGAAATGCGCGCGGTGCTTGGCAAACGGACGATGTGGTTCGTGTTTCTTCAGGGATTTGCCGGCGTTTTCCCCTGGAATGTGATTACCTACTGGTTCTTCACCTATCTGGCGCGTGAACGAGGCTACGACGAAAGCAGCATTCTGTTGACCGTTGCCCCGGTTATCCTGATCCTGGCGAGCGGCAGTTTCATCGGCGGCGTGTTGGGCGATTGGGCGTTCAAACGCACGACACGCGGGCGTATTCTTGTGTCCAGCATCGGTGTGCTCATGGGGGCGATCTTCCTGTATCTGGCAATGCAAACACCGGTCGAAGCGCGCACAACGTTTTTTGTGTTCATGTGTCTGACAGCGCTCTTCATGCCGCTCTCATCGCCCAATGTCATCGCGACCGTGTACGATGTGACGGTGCCAGAAGTGCGCAGTACGGCGCAGGCGGTCGAGTATTTCATCGAGAATAGCGGCGCAGCGCTGGCGCCGCTTCTCGCGGGCATTATTGCTGATATGTACAACCTGCAAACCGCGATTACCTGGATCTGTGTCACTGCCTGGGCGCTCTGCTTCGTGTTCTATCTTGGCGCGTTGCGCTATATCACGCACGATCATCACGCGCTGCGCGAAGAAATGGGGCGCCGCGCCGCATCCTTCCGGCAGACGACAGCGTAGAAGTCGAAGATTGCAGGGAGAACGTTGAGCGTTGCGGTCGAGAAGGCAGAAGGTTACGGGACATCGGGGTCGTCGCCACATTTAGAGCCTGTTCGAGAAACCGCCCCTTCGATACGCGCTGCTCAGGATGCGGTTTGCTGGTATCCTGCAGTCGCAGAGAGCGCAACGCAATGGATGTGATACCAATTTCACTTGAATACTCCGCAAGCGGGGTTCCGTCAAAGCGCATGAGAGCGCCCTGCGCGATAATCTGCAATCCAACATCTAAAATGGTATGATACCACTCGATGGAGATGTGTGTGACCGTTCCAGAAATCGTTCCATCAACGACCGACACGCTTGCCCCAGCCAGTCCACTGGCAGAGGAGCGCAATGAGGCCATTGATCGAGCATCGCTGCGGCGTCGGGTTATGGGTTTGGCGCTGCCTGCGATTGGCGAAAACCTCCTCCACACCGCGCTTGGTATTGCCGATACCATTCTGGTTGCCGGAATCGGTGTCGTTGCGCTGGCAGGCGTCGGTGCAGCGCTCAATGTGCTGTTCATTGTCATGGCGGCGCTCAGTTCGCTGTCGGTCGGCGCGTCGGTGCTGGTGGCGCAGGCGATTGGCGCGAACAACGGCGCGCGGGCGGGTCAGGTCGCCGGTCAGTCGCTGATCTGGGGTGTTGCACTGTCGCTGCCGTTGACCCTGGCTGGACTGCTGCTGGCAGAGCCGGTGGTTGCATTATATGGCATGGCGCCCGATGCAACAGCGGTTGCAGCAGAATATCTGACGATCAGCGCAGCGAGTATTCCTGTGCTGGCGCTGATGCTGATCGGCGGCAGCGTGTTGCGCGGCGCCAGCGACAGTCGCACGCCAATGGTGATCACCGCGCTGGCGAATGTGCTGAACCTGATCGCGTCCTGGGGGTTGATCTATGGTCATCTGGGCATGCCGGCGCTTGGTGTGGCAGGTAGCGCCTGGGGAACATTGATTGCTCGTGTGGTCGGCGCTGCGCTCTTTCTGGTGATTCTGCTGCGTGTCAGTCCCCGGGTGCGCGTCGGTGGACCGGGAACCTGGCGACCACGCTGGCGCACAGCGCGCGAAGTGCTCTGGCTGGGCGCGCCCGCCGCGCTGGAAGAGATTATTATCATTACCTCATTTGCGGCACTGACGCCGATTGTCGTCGGGCTTGGCACCGTGGCGCTCGCAGCTCACCGTGTCGCGCTCAACGTGCTCTCGCTCTCGTTCATGCCAGGCATTGGCTTCAGCCTGGCAACGACGGCGCTCGTCGGGCAGGCGATTGGCGCCGGGCGCATCGAAGAGGCGCGTGTGGTGACGAATGTAGCGATGCGCTGGGCGATTCTGTGGATGGGCGGTCTGGGCGTGCTGTTCATGCTGTTTGCGCCCCAACTCGTCGGCATCTTCAGCGATGACCCTGACCTGATCGCAATCGGCGCTACAGCAGTGCAGGTCGTGGCGCTGGCGCAGCCGCTCTGGGCTGGCACATTCGTGATCGGCGGCGCGCTGCGCGGCATCGGTGATACGCGCACGCCCATGGTCGTTTCCGGTGTCCTGGGGTGGGCGGCAGTCGGCATTGCCCTCCTCCTCGTGTTCGTCTGGCCTGCTTTGTGGGCAGTGTGGCTGGCGTACATCTTCACCGGGCCGCCGGAGATCGGTCTGCTGTGGAGGGTCTGGCGACGTCGAACGGTGAACGTGGGAACGTGAAACGTGGGAACGTGGAACGTGGGAATGTGGGAACGTGAAACGTGGAACGTGGAACGTGGAACGTGGGAACGTGAAACGTGGAACGTGGGAACGTGGAAGTCTCGACCCTTGAGGTCTCGCGCCATCGATCACGATCGGCAAGGGAACCGCACTGGCAGAATAGTCGATGCGTCCGGTACGTCCCTCTCTGCGACCTCAAGGGTCTGGAACGAGGCAAGGGAACCGCACCGGCAGAATAGTCGATGCGTCCGGTACGTCCCTCTCTGCGACCTCAAGGGTCTGGAACGAGGCAAGGGAACCGCACCGGCAGAATAGTCGATGCGTCCGGTACGCGCCTCTCCGCGACCTCAAGGGTCTGGAACGAGGCAGGAGGACCGCACCGGCAGAATAGTCGATGCATCCGGTACGCGCCTCTCCGCGACCTCAAGGGTCTGGAACGAGACAGGAGGACCGCGTGTATCCGCCATATGTTCGTTGTATTGTTGCAACGCCCGATCCCGCTGCCTGGCCTGTTGGCGGGCAGGGGTTCAACGAGTGCAGTTTCACCTCGCTCGCCAATGCGCTCAACCTGTTGCACGGCGAACCGCGCTTTACGAAGGACGAGTTCATCCGTGAGGCAGGTTTGCTCTTCCAGCCAAAACTCGGCGGAACCCTGCCGCCGCTCAAGGCGCTGCAGTTGCGGCGACGCGGCTATGGCGCGCATTTTGGCAACCTCTCGCATACCGATGCCGAGCGCGTGTTACGCGGCCTGATCGATCGTGGGGTGCCGGTGATCGTCGATATCTACCCGGCGCTTCAGGTGGGAAGATTCCGCTTGTGGGGACAGCACGCAACGGTGCTCGTAGGGTACAGTCTGCCATATCGCGATGCTTCCGGTGCGGTGCGCGAGGAGTACTACCTGGTGGATGCCCAGTGGCCTGAGCTGGGGCGCTTCGATCTGGCAACGAACGATATCGACCGTGATGGTGACGGCCTGCCGGAGCATTATCCCGGCAATCGCACGCTTGAACGACACGAATTCCTGCGGCTATGGAGTTCACGCAACTATTGTCCGGTCTTCCGCACCCCTGCCGAACACGACGCCTGGTACCGCGAAACGATGCGTCGCGCCTCCGGACTGCCGGTAATGGGGTGGGTTGGACAAAACCTGCTCTTTGGCAGCGATGACCGTTTGAAGGATGAGTCGTGAGCGTGAACGTTTTTTGGGACGCCGGAAGCATGCCATGCGTATCGATCCCCGGTGTGGTATGATGAAAGCATGGGACATAACCCGGCGTCGTCTGGTTTTTGGCGATTAAAGTATACGAGTTACGATGCAATGCCTGCAGAAGTGTCTGTTCCACTCACAACCACTATTCCAACGACCGAATATGTGGTGGTCACCGAAGAAGAACTGGAACGTCCATACCGCGTCATCATCGAAAACGACGATGTCACGCCGATGGACTTTGTCGTGCTGGTGTTGCTGACGATTTTCGAACTTGGCTTCGAGCAGTCTGTGGCTGTGATGCTCGAGGCGCACCACAACGGTCGGGCGCACGTTGTGACGCTCCCCTACGAAGAAGCGCAGCGCCGCGTCTATGAGGCGCACCACGCGGCGCGTGAGGCGGGCTATCCGCTCAGTTTCTATCTTGAACCGGACGCCTGACTCCGGTTATCTCAGCGTCGCACCGCACTCGATGCAGAACTTTGCTCCCGGTGTAACGGCATGCCCGCATTGCGGGCACACTGAGGTCATGAGCGATGCACCGCATTCACTGCAGAACTTTGCATTCGCCGGTACACTGGTGCTGCATTGCGGGCATGTCCTGGTTGCTGCTGAAGGAGCGGTCATTGTTGCCGGAGGAGGCGCCGGTTGCGGCGGTAGTTGCACCGGCATCTGCGGTTGCAGCGCCTGCCCCATCAGCGCTCCCAGGTTCATCCCCGCACCCAGCCCAATGCCCGCGCCAACTGCGCTGTCGCCGCCGGTGCGCGCGGCATCGTGCAGCGCCTCAGCCGCCTTGAAGCGCGTGTAGTCTCCCAATCCGCCGAATGCCGCCACCCCGCCGACCTGATCGAGCCGTCGCTCGAGTTCTTCGGGCACGCTGATGGTGTTGATGTAGAAGCGCGTCAACTGCAGCCCAAGCGCCGCAAAGTCGTCCTTCAATGCCTCGTGCGCCATCTCCGAAAGTTCATCATACTCGGTCGCCAGGTCGAGCACCGAGAGTTTACGCTCACGCATCCGCTCGGCAATCACATCGGCGACACGCGCAATAATTGAACTGCGCAGTTGCTCTTCGACATCCTGCACCGTCAGGCGACCGCGAGTGCCGACCACAGCCGTCAGCATCCGGCGAGGTTCGGCAACCTGAATAATGAACGTACCAAACGCCCGCAAACGCACCATACCGAACTGGGCATCACGCATCGGAATGGGTTGCGGCGTCCCCCATTTCAGGTCGGTGTGCTGGTGCAGGCTGACGAAATAGACGTCGGCGCGGAACGGACTTTTGCTGCCGAACGGCAGTTTGATGAAATCGATCAGCAACGGAATATTGTTACTCGTCAGGGTGTGCCGTCCTGGAATGAGCATATCGAGGAAGCGTCCGTCGCGCGCAAAGAAGGCCAGCTGTCCTTCGCGCACGATGCACTGAGAACCGAGGCGCAGTTCACCATTGCCATCTGGTGGAACGCGCGCAGCCAGCGTTCTGCCTGTGGGATCAACGAATTCGACGATGTCGAGCAGTGGCATGGGTTGTCTCCTGTGGCAAGGTTGCGTATGTCATTCACTGCCATGTACGAGAAGAGCGCAATGCGGTTGCAGATCGTCTCATCAGTATCTTACTCTGGAATATGCATTGTGAAGTGTACGATTTGATCGCAATCGTGCAACGACTTTCTTGCGGGATAGAAGAATGTCAGCCGGATCATCGCTGCTTAACACTACAACGAGATGTCTCAGGTACGACAAAGGTACACGCTCAGACGTATCGTGATCATCGTGTTTGTGCGTCGGCGGACGACGTCTCGTGGCGCGCGCGAACGTCTTCCCGCCGCCGCTGCGTGATCGCGGGATCTGCTCCTGAACCTTCAATCGTGACCAGGCGCCTGCGATGGTGCAACGGGCTCGAAAATGTGCGTTCTCGAAGCGTAGTCTTTGTGGACTTCGTGCCTTTGTGGTCGATCATCAGGCGATGTCTCGTTGTCGTATTAATACGTCATCACCGTTCCCTCGACATTCGTATCGCCAAGGAGCGCGCGATACAACAGGCCTGGTGTTGGACCGATGAGATACACCTGCAATGACGGGATTGCCTGCACCAGTTGCCACATCAGTTCGATTTTGCTGCGCATGCCGCCGGTTACATCGACGCCGTGCGAGCCGCCGGTTCCTGCCAGCACATCGGCAATATTGCGCCGGTCAATCCGCGCAATCCGTTCCGCCTGCGGATTGCGGCGCGGGTCAGCGGTGTAGACGCCTGATTCGCCAACCAGGACGATGCGGGAGGGCTGGAGCGCCGGCAGGGCGGCCAGGTGCGCCAGCAGTTGCTCGGTCGAAATGATGGCGCTTCCCTGAACTTCATCGAATGCGACATCGCCGTGAATGACGGGAACGAGCCGATGCGTCAGCGCGTGTGCCAGGGAAGCGGTTTCCCAGCGGTGCAGCTGCCCGCCATGCGCGACCAGCGTTGTCGAAGGTTGCAGCGCCAGCGCCGGAATGTCAGCCGCCAGCAGTTCCTCGACCACAATCCGGTTCAGCCGTAATGCCGCACCAGATGTCAGCGCAAATCCCATCCAGTCAGCATCGGGCGCCAGACCGCGGTGAATGCCATAGCGCTGCGCATAGACGTGTCCGAACGAACCGCTGCCGTGCCCGACAATGACCCGCACGTCCGGTGCAGCTTCCAGCGCCTGCCGCAGTTCACCCGCGAGACGGCGAATGGTCGCAACGTCTGCACATTCTGGCTGCGTCTTATCGGTGATAATCGAACCGCCAAGCTTGACAAAGATGATCATACGGTTGAGATCGTTACACTTCCTTTATGACGAAAACACCGCCAGAATAGCCACAGTGATCGCCCCCCACAGCACAATGCTGGCAGCCAGCGGAACATCGTTCAGCACCAGATCGGCAGGACTGCCGCCGCCATTCTGCTTGTAGATCAGATAGAGATAGCGAAAAATGGCATAAATAACAAACGGAACGGTGATCATCATCATAGGAAACGGTTTTTGCGGCAATGTCTCAGCCGTTGAGGTAAAGAGCGTATAGGCGATAATGATCGTCGCAGTGATGATCGACATCATCTGGTCGATGAGCGGCAGCGAATACTCGTCGAGGATGCGGCGATGGGCGCCGGCGCCATTCTCGAGCAGCACCAGTTCGGCGCGGCGTTTCGCCAGCCCCAGAAAGAGCGCCAGCAGCCCCGTGCAGATCAGCAGCCACGGGGTGATAACAATATCGAGCACCATTGCGCCTGCCACTGCGCGGAGCACAAAGCCGGCCGCAATGGTAAAAACGTCCATAATGACCACGTGTTTGAAATAGTAGGAATACGCGACGCCCTGCACAAGGACATACGCCAGCAGTGCTGCCAGAAAGTCGTAGTTGTACCCAAACCACGTCGCGCTCCCGCCAGGAGGCGTATACTGCATATCGAGCACGACACTGAGCGGCAACGCTGTCACAACGAGCACAACGGCTGTAACTGCCGCCACATATGGGCTCAGTCGTCCCGATGCGAGCGGTCGATGACGCTTCTTTGGGTGCGCCCGGTCTTTCTCCATATCGACCAGATCGTTGAGCAGGTAGATCGCGCTGGCCACCATGCAGAAGAGCCCAAATGCGGCGATAACTGTCAGAACTGCGTCGAGGTGGGTCCACAATCGCTGCTGCGAGAACACAATGGCAGCAAACACAAACGTGTTCTTAATCCATTCCTTCGGGCGCATCGCGCGTACCAGTTCAAACAGCATCGCACCGCCACGCGCCCGTGTCATTTCGATATCAACGGTCTGTTCCATTGCGCAGGTTCCTTGCTTCCAGCAAAACAATCCTCGCCATTCTAGCGAAGCGCGTGGTGTACGTCAAACGCTTGACATATCACCGGCTTGCGGCTACTCTGCCATGAGAACAACCAGAAGCAGGAACTGCCATGCCTCGTTTGCTGATAGCCACGACCAACCCTGGTAAACTCCGGGAATATGCGGCGATCTTCGCCGATCTGCCGCTCGATCTCTGCACACTATCGGATCTGGACATTCACGATGATGTCGAAGAGACCGGCGCAACGTTCGCTGACAATGCGCGCATCAAGGCAGAATACTACGCGCAGCGCAGCGGGCTGCCGACCCTTGCCGACGACTCCGGACTGGAAGTGGCGGCGCTCGGCGGCGAACCTGGCGTCCGCTCGGCGCGCTATGCCGGTCCTGAGGCGACGGATGCCGAGCGCAATGCGTTTCTGCTGCGTAAACTCGAAGGAGTGCCCTTTCACGCGCGTCTGGCGCGCTTCGTCTGCGTCATTGCCCTGGCGTTGCCCGGCGGTCTCATCGAGTTTGTCGAAGGCATTCTTCCGGGTGTTATCGAGTTCGAGCCGAGGGGGCACTACGGTTTCGGGTACGATCCGATCTTTTACGTTCTGGACGAAGATGCGACTCTGGCGGAATTGACGCCCGAGCGCAAGAATCAGATCAGCCATCGCGCGAATGCCGCGCGCGCCGCACACGATGTGTTGCAACGCTGGCTCGATGAGGGGTTGCTCGATCTATGACAGCGCCGCTGGACATTGAAGTGTCGCTGGAAGGCGATGGCGATCTGCCGGTGATTATCGAGCAACAGCCGGTCGAATTCGTCTGTTTGCCGCCGGCAGGAGCAACCCTGGAAGTCTCTATCGATGACGTTGTGTTGTCCCCCTTTCTCCGGCCCGGCGATGAGCACTGGCGTTGGGCGTGGAATCCTGGCGCCTGTGTGGGTATCCATACGATCCGTCTGGTCGTGCGCAGTGATCGGCAATCGTTGAGCGAACGCCTGTGGCGATTACAGGTCATTCCGCGCAAGATCGATGGAGAGCAGTATCTTGCTCTGCTTGAAGACGTCGAACGAGTCGCGCCGGGTCTGGTGCGCGCGCTGGCAGGCGCCGCGGTCGAGGCGCGTCTGGCGCAGGGCAAAGACGTTGCACACTCATGGATTGATACTGCCGGTGTGGTGTTTGGTTCGTCCTTCGAACGGTTCGAGCAGGCGGTCAGGCGTATTCTGGCGAGTCCTCGCCCCGTGCTCCGGCGCGACAGCAAGCGTATTCCGCTGGGTCTGGCGACGGATATGTCGGCAACTGATCTGCATCGCGCCCTCCACGGCGATCTGGAAGCCGCACCGCCCGACATTGTCCCGCATCTTCAGCGCGCGATACACCCGGAAGGCGGCGTGTTGCCGCGCACGGTCGTGCAGGAGTCCAGTCGCGACACGTATGACACTGCTGAACATCGTTTGCTGAAGCATACCCTGGAACTCGCGCGCGGGCGCGCGCGGCGGTATGCGGAACTGGCGCTGCGCAACGTTGCCCGTTATTCGTCCATCATTCCGGGTTCCACCCGCGCCGCGCGCGCCCGCGCCATTGCAACACGCTGCAATCAGTGCGCCCAACGACTCGCCGATCTGCTTGCGGCGCCGTTCTTCGCACAGGTGTCGGCGCTTCGTCATGCGCCCGTCGTCACGCCGCGCATCCGGCGCGATCCTGCGTACCGCCAGGTGTACCGGATGTGGCGGACGTTGCATCAGGGTCTCGTCGTCGATCCGGGTGCGCCATTCGATCTGTCGGTTGTCGATCTCCCGCTCCTGTATGAGCGATGGTGTCTGGTGCAGGTTCTTCGAATATTGCTCGACCTGGGCGTCGATGTGCGCTGTCACTCCCTGCTGGTCGCTCCCCGTGACGAGGCTGACGCCTGGTCTCTTTCCCTGCGAACCGATGAACCGCTCCTGGTCGCTGCATTCAACGGCTGGACGCTGACGTTGCGCTATCAGTCACGGTATCGCCCTCGGTCTGTTGCACGCAGCAATGACATCTTTGTCTCACTGGATCGCCATACCCGCATCCCTGACATTGCTATCGAAATGTTCCGTCCTGATCGCGCTCCACGGATCATTGCACTGGATGCCAAATACCGCCTGAGCGCCGATGGAAGCGGTATTCCCGCCGATGCGCTGGCAGAGGCGTATGCATACGCTAGCGCGATTGGCGTGTCTGATGTACCAGCAGTGACCGCTGCACTGATCATCTACCCCGGTACAGGCGCTGCCGAACGCTACCCCGGCGGCGCCGGCGCCGTCCCGCTGCTCCCGGGCGCTGCTGGTGCACTGGAGGAGGCGCTGGCAGAGGAGATAGAGCGATGATTATAGCCTCATCCACACCGGTGGTTGCAGCGTCGCCAGGAACGGCGACGGCGCTTCGCGCGAACCGCAGACCAGCAGCGCACGCATGGCGCGTGAACATCCGACAAAGAAGAGACGGCGCTGTTCCGCTTCCTGCGCCTGTGCTTCCGCGAGCGGCAGATCAGCGCTGATGCGCGGAAGACGCCCTTCCTCTAATCCCACAATCGCCACAAAAGGAAATTCCAGCCCTTTGGCGGAATGCAGCGTCAGCACTTTCACATGCGGGGTTGTGATGTCAATATCTCTTCCCGATTGGAACACGGCTGGCATACCCAGTCGGGTGAGTCTGCCGGCAAGATCGTCGCCGGTTTTTCTGCTGGTACACAGGACAGCGCCACTGTGGACAGGGAGGCGGTAGTGGCGCGCCGCCTCGAAGAAGAAGTCGCGGATTGCCTCAGCCTCTTCAGCGGGATCGCTGAGTAATCGGATCAGTGGTGGGTCGCCCTGGTGAACTGATGGGGTTTGCTGAACACTCTCTTCATCGCCTGCGCTGTTGCCTGCCAGGATACTGGCGCATGCCGCCAGAATTTGTGCGGTATTGCGAAAGTTCTGCTTCAACAGAATGGTGCGACCCGCCACCGCGAGATCGCGGTGCACCTGCTTCCAGCTAAAGCCACGCTGGTAGATCGACTGTGAGGCGTCGGCCGTGAGGTAGACATAGTTCGGCGACTCCACGAGATTGAGCAGAAAGCGCAGCGCAACCGGCGACAGGTCCTGCGCTTCGTCGATCACGATGGCCTGGTAGGGCTTGGGTGTGAGACCGGCAGCGACCTCCATCGCGCCACGACGCACCTGTTCGTTCAGCACAACGCCTTCCGCGCGCAGCAGATTGCGCCAGTAAACATACACCGACCAGACCGCCTGACGAAGCGCTGCCCTGAGCGGCGTGCCTCGTCCGTGGCGCTCAACTGCGATGTATTCCTCCAGACTGGCAATGTTTCGCGCTTCGATAACCTGGAGCAATTCCTGAAGCAGATACTCGAGTCCAAGCCGCTCTACTGCCGTGCGTCGATCCTCTGCGTCTCCGGCGGGGATCGGCGCATCACGCAGGGCAACTGCCAGCAGATCGAGCGCCTGTCCTTCAGTGGCAAACCTGGGAGCGCCCCAGCCTCTGGCAAAGTAGTGGAAGGCCAGACTGTCCACTGTGGTCACTTTGACGCCGCAGGCTGCAGGCGGCGCCCCCAGAAGTTTCGTGAGCAGTTGTTCTGAGTACGCAACCAGCGCGTTAGTATAGGTGGTGAACAGCACCGACGTCAGCCCTTGCTCGAGCAGGCGCTGAACGCGGTAGAGCGCCAGCGTTGATTTGCCCGTGCCCGGACCTCCCCGAACGAGTATGGGACCGCGACAGTCCTGGTTTACCAGTTGTTCTTGCTCCGGCGTCAGGCGCAGCAGAAAACTGCCCAGGTCTTCTTCGGCAAACCGTTCGACATCTTCCGGCGTCGAAAGAATAAACTCCGGTTGAGCGGCAATAACGTCGAGCGAGCGCGGGAACAGGTGATCGAGCAATCGACTGAGATAACGTTCAGAGATTGGCAGATTGAGCAGATCGTCTTCAGTGCGCGCCTGCAGAAGTCCATTCCAGTGTTCGAGAGGGATCTGCAAGCGCACCAGCATCTCTGGCGTTATGACAAACGGAGGAGCCGGTGGAAGATTGTCCGGCGGACGCGACATGTTGGCCGGAGAACTGCCGAGCAAGAGGCGTTCCTTAACGGCGCCGTGCATTTTGGGGTCGAGCGTCGATGGATCAGGCGGCACTGCTGGCATGACCACATCAGGAAGATCGTCCTCATAGGTGCGTTCATCACGTTTTCGTACACTCAGCAGTTTCACCCATCCCTTGCCAATGGTGTAGCAAATGCGGTAATCGCCAACTCGCACCCGGTAGACATTGTCATACCCTTTGAGTTTCTTCGCGTCGCCGTGCGCCGAATACGGGTCTTCAACGAGGGTCTGCAGTTTCCTGGCGATCGTTTTGCTCACGTGGCGTGGCAGGTCGAGTGACTCATGATAAAACGTGGGTGTAAACGAGAGCTCAAATCTGTCCATATCTGATTCCTGAAGCGTGAGCGGTGAGGCATTGCGCGCCTCTGCTGGTCATATGCTGATTATTGTATCATTATATGCCTGTTTGTGGGTGCGAATGCACACGCGTCGTAAACAGGATATAATGACACACACGCGCCGCGCACAAAGGAGGAAGCGGATGCCCCCTGAGACAACCACAGTTGCGCCGCTGCTGCTCGACCACGCCGTGGCGGGACCGCCGCAGGGGTGCTGGACGGTCGAGTGGTGGGAACGCCTGCCCGACGACGGCAACCGCTATGAGATCATCGAAGGAACCCTTGGGATGACAACTGCGCCAAGCGCCTTCCATCAGTGGATCATCAGCAGGTGCATCCGTCTGATCGGCATTCCTGCAGAAGATCGTGGTCTCGGTGCGTGGTTCACCGCGCCGATCGGGGTCATTCTGTCGCCGCGCGATGCGGTTCAACCCGATTTTCTGTTCATCCGCGCGGAGCGGGTCGCCGATCTGGTGCGTGAGCGGCGCATCCACGGCGCGCCTGACCTGATCATCGAAGTGCTCTCGCCGGGCAACAGCGCGGAGGCGATGGCGCAGAAACGCGTCGTCTACGCGCGCGCTGGCGTGGCGGAGTATGTTGAAATCGACCCGGCGCAGCGCGCGGCGATGCACTATCGTCTGGAAGCGGGCGCCTACCGAGAGCCGCTGCAGTATGACCTCACCGGCGTGCTGCGTCTGGACTGCCTGCCGGACCTGGTGCTGCCGGTAGCAGCGCTCTTTGCTGGCGCCCCCGATACGACGTTGTAAGCGTACTGACTCTTTTGCGCGACTCATGTCATTTCAGATTGCAGGGCGGTGTCGTGGAGAAGGCAGTCCGAACTGCAGGCGGGGGAGCGTTCCGTCGGGGCGCTGCGCCGCCGTGCCCCGATCCTGCAACGTCCGCCGTTTTCATAGTCGATAGTCGATAGAGCCGCATGCCCCCAATCCCCCGCAAGCGAGCTATGTGTTACTCGCAACTTTGCCGATAGCTTCCTGATACGGTAAAGTGCAGACGCTTCATGTCCCCAACGTGAGAGGACGCCCGATGGTCAAGGCTTTTTACCACATCGGGACGCGCTCCACACCATTCGATTGCATAATGCAGTGCGACGTGCGGGTCATGTATAGCAAGTAGGGGAGGATGGGGGGCAACCGTCAGCTGGGGTTTCGATAGCGTTTCTCTGCATCCCCGCCGCGCATCCTTCTTGCAATCCGGCTATGCGCATGATACACTTTATATGGTTTGGTTCCGCGTGGCGCCCTGGATGCCTGCCTCTCCGGTCAGATCCCACAGCCCATCGTTTGCCAGACCCCAGTTGATCAAAACCCAAGGTGTGGGCTTGGATGCGAGCCCAAAGGAGCGAAGCGAGCGATGAGCTACGCCGACAAAACGTTGACATGCCGCGATTGCGGCGCACAGTTCGTCTTTACCGCAGGTGAGCAGGAGTTCTACGCGCAGAAGGGATTTACCAACGAACCGTCACGATGCCCGAGTTGCCGGCAGGCGCGCAAAGCAGCCGGCGGCGGCGCGCGCAGCAGCTATGGCGACCGTGGCGGAGGCGGCGGGTATGGTGAGCGAGGCGGCGGCTATGGCGATCGTGGTGGCGCGCGTTCAACGGGAGCGCGCGAGATGTACACCGCGATCTGCGCCAGTTGTGGACGCGAGGCGAAAGTGCCGTTCTTGCCGAGCGGACGCAAGCCGGTGCTGTGTGACGATTGCTTCCAGGCGCAGCGGCGCAATCGGATGTAACGGTGGCGTATCCATCGGAACGATTGGGGGCAGGTCGCACGCCTGCCCCCAGTGTTGTCTCTTTCGGGCGAGGGAAAGGGGGCTCCAGGAAGCGTTTACACACATCATCGCCATTCGGCGGGGCAGTGTCTTATGACGCCTGCAAAAGCCATCCCGCCGCCGATTCCTTCATTTCGGAGGCTTCCCCGATCCCCCGATTGTGAACAGCTACGGATTGTCGGGTTCTAGTGCTTCGCTCGTCGTGGTGCTATAATGAGCGTTGTGCATTGCCTGTCGTTCGCCTGCTGATCATAGCAGGCTGTCAGGTTGTAGTGATGGGTTCCACTCCACTGGCGCGTTCAACAGGTGTTTTCACCTGAGGTTCCTGATACTGTGTGGCCTGCCACAGGTGAAATGCGAGCCGTTGGGCTGATTATACTTGGGTCAAACATGCTAAAATTGCGCTGTGAGAATATACCTTGACCTTTGTGCCATTCAGAGACCGCTGGATACACCGAATCAAGTTCGGGTAGTCCTGGAAGCAGAAGCAGTGTTAGGTTTGATAGCCTATTGTGATAGCGGTCAGGTAGAAATTGTTTCGTCAGAAGCCTTGCTTTATGAAGGTGAACAAGGCAGTGTTTCAGTTCGTAAAGAACATATGCTGGCAGTTCTGGCAAAAGCAAACGAATTTATTGAAGTGACCGATAAGGACAAAATTCGCGCGGCAAAGTTTTTGAAGTTCGGTATCAAGCCACTTGATGCTCTACATCTGGCATTGGCAGAATCAGCGAGAGCTGCATACTTTTGTACTTGTGATGATCGACTTCTGCGGAACGCCAAAAAGATAAAAGATTTAGCAGTTAGAGTTATTAATCCGGTTGATTTGATACAGGAGATTGAAAAGTGATGAGAGAAGCAAGACTATTGGCAGAAATTAATCAGCAAGCCATCCACCTCCTTTACAAAGAGTTAGGCGTCGTTGAAACCGTGCGCTTTTTGAAGCAATTTACGCGGGGATATGGGGACTATACCCAAGAGCGAGAAATGTTGTTCGAAGGTAAGTCTTTAGATGATATTGTTAGCGATATTGAGCAGAAGAGAAAAATGGCAAAGCAGAAGTGAAGTTCTGTATATGTGTGCGTTCGCTTTTTGTCGAGCGGACGCAAGCCGGTGCTGTGTGACGATTGCTTCCAGGCGCAGCGGCGCAATCGGATGTAACGGTGGCGTATCCATCGATTGATCGATTGGGGGCAGGTGTAAAACCTGCCCCCACTGTTGTCTCTTCCAGGCAGGGGATAGTTACACCCCTTTTGCTGTCGTCGCTGGCGCAGCCGTTTCCGTTGTCATCGACGGCGCTTCGCGCTTGCTCTGCCAGATCGCCCAGACCAGCGCCGCTGCGCAGATGACCATCGCAAAAATGACCCCCGGGCTGCCACTGGGGATTGTGACCACGATCGGCGCAATGATCAGCGCCACCAGGTTGATCACCTTGATCATCGGGTTCAGCGCAGGTCCCGCTGTATCCTTCAGCGGGTCGCCGACGGTGTCGCCAACCACAGCGGCTTTGTGCGGCTCCGAGTGCTTCCCGCCAAAGTTCCCCTCTTCGATGTACTTCTTCGCGTTATCCCAGGCGCCACCGGCATTTGCCTGGAAGACCGCCATCAACTGCCCAGAGAGAATGATGCCTGCCAGGAAGCCGCCAAGCGCCTCGACGCCAAGCAGGAACCCGACCAGAATGGGAACCATCACGGCGATCAGCCCCAGGCTGATCAATTCCTTCTGCGCCGCCACGGTCGAGATGCTGACCGCCTGCGCATAGTCGGGGGTTACGGTGCCTTCCATGATCCCCGGAATCTTGAACTGGCGTCGCACCTCATTCACAATCTGCGACGCTGCGCGCTGCACTGCGCGAATGGTCAGCGCCGAGAACAGGAACGGCACCGCACCGCCAATCAGCAGCCCGATGAACACGGTTGGCGTGGCAACGTTGATGCCGATCGTGCGCAGTTGCTCCGCCAGTGGGACGCCGATCTGCTCCTGCACTTTCGACACATCCGCCAGGTACGAACCGTACAGCGCAACTGCCGCAATCACCGCAGAACCGATTGCAATACCCTTGGTGACCGCCTTCGTTGTATTGCCGACCGCGTCCAGGTCGTCCATGACGTTGCGCGCGTTCTTGTCCAGCCCTGCCATCTCGCCGATGCCGTTGGCATTGTCCGAAATCGGACCGAACGAGTCCATCGAGATCGTGTTGCCGGTGAGCGTCAGCATCCCGATGCCGGTGAGCGACACGCCATACAGCACAGCGGTGAGCGTCACTGTCGGGTCGGTCGAGTACCCGGCAAAGATGGCAATCGAGGTCAGGATCGAGGCACAGATCACCAGGATCGCCCACACGCTCGACTCCATGCCAAGCGCCAGACCGGAAAGAATATTGGTGGCTGCACCGGTTTTTGACGCCTTACTGGTTTCTTTCACCGGATTGAAGTGGGTCGAGGTGAAGTACTCCGTCAGTTTATCGAGCGCCACTGCCAGCGCCAGACCGGCAATCGTCGCAAGGAATGGACGCCAGTCGATCGCCCCGGTCGTCGGATCGATCATATAGACCGCCGTAAACCCTGCAAATCCGATGAGACAGACAAGAGCGGCGACATAGAAGCCGCGATTCATAGCCGCCATCGCATTGCGGCGCTTCTCGTCCGTACTGACGATGGAGTTGCCGATAACCGATGCAATCACGCCGATCGCGCGCAGAACCAGCGGGAAGACAATGAACCGCAGGTCGTACTGTCCATCGCCCAGTGTGCCGACCACAGCATCGCCCAGCACCAGCCCCAGAATCAGCGCCGACACCAGCGTCACCTCGAAACTTTCGAACACGTCCGCAGCCATTCCGGCGCAGTCGCCGACATTGTCGCCTACCAGGTCGGCGATCACCGCCGCGTTACGCGGATCGTCCTCGGGAATGCCGGCTTCCACCTTTCCCACCAGGTCGGCGCCGACGTCGGCCGCCTTGGTGTAGATGCCGCCGCCGACGCGCATGAAGAGTGCGATCAGCGAACCGCCGAAGCCGAAGCCGAGCAAGGCATCCGGTGCAGCGATGCCGAAGACCATAAAGATCAACGTTCCGCCCAGCAGTCCAAGCCCCACCGTCAGCATGCCGGTCACCGACCCCGACTTATAGGCGACCTGCAGCGCGGGGTTGTACCCCTTGCGCGACGCGGCAGCCACACGCACATTCCCTTCGACGGCCACGTTCATACCGACGAAGCCGACCGCATACGAGAACAACGACCCCATGAGGAAGGCGATTGCACGCCCAATCGCGACCCACAGCGTCGCTGCTTCCTCGCTGCCAAAGTGTTCAACCGCCTCGCGGGTTGGCGGAATGATGAACACACTGGCGGCAAGAAGAAATGTCAGAACGACGATCAGAATGGCAATGGTGCGGAACTGACGACTGAGGTAGGCATTGGCGCCGTCTTTGATGAATCCCCAGACCTCTTGCATGCGGGCGGTGCCTTTGTCCTGCGCCAGAATCTGCGCCCGGAGCACAAAAGCGTATGCGATGCCGAAAATCGATACGCCGAGTACTGTCCATACGGCTGCCTGTTCGAAAGGACTGAGTTCTTGCATCGATCTCTCTCCTTGTTTGCGTGCGAATAGCAACGTTGCTGCGATTGGGAAGAACTGCTCTGTTTCGCCTGTCGGACGCCAGCGGCTTTGCAGGTGTCAGTCGGATTGCCGGAAGGAAAGAGTTCCCCGACGTGGCAGGCTCCTGGTTCGGCTCCTTTCAGTGTACGTTCGATTATAGCAGGTGAAGTGACAGCGCCGCCGATTGTAGCATAGCCCGGCGCGTCATGCAAAACGATACATGGTCAGCATTGGAGGGATGATACCCTCAATTATACGCATCTCATCCGGCGTGTAAAGCACATGGTCTTCCCCTTCGTTTGACGAGGCGATGCGGCGTAATGCATCCGTCGGAAGGAGAGGACAGAGGGTGATTGACACCCGCCAACTTTCGGGTATAATACCTCTCGAAACATCGTGCAACTTTTCACGTATTATCCGGGAAAAGATTCACCTGATCGCAGGAGAACCGCGCTGGACGGCACGATGCTATCGGCTGGCATATCACATCCACGCGCATCGGGCGCACCACCTGGAGAGGAGCCTTCATGACCACGCTTCCTCAGAGCCTTCACAAATGGTTGCGTTGTTTCCTTCTGATCGGTCTTTCGGTCGTGCTCGCCGCCTGTGGCAACAGTCCGGGAAACACGTATGACCCCTTCGGCGATCACGCGCGCCGCATCTATGAACTTCTTATCCCCATCTGGTGGATGGCGCTCGGCGTGTTCGTGGTGGTCGAGGGCTTGCTCATTTATGCCATCTGGCGTTTTCGTCGCCGTCCTGGCAGTACGGCGATGCCATCGCAGGTGCATGGCAATACTCAGGTCGAAATCCTGTGGACGATTGCGCCGGCAATTATTGTGCTGGTCATTGCCGTGCTGACCTTCCGCACTCAGGCGGCGAATGCAGTCATGCCTGAGAATGCGCTGCAGATCAAAGCCATTGGGCATCAATGGTGGTTCGAGTTTCAGTACCCCGACCTCGGCGCCGAAGGGAAGCCGGTGGTGACGGCCTCCGATATGTACATTCCGGTCGGGCGGCCGGTGACGGTCGTGCTGGAAGCGAAGGATGTCATCCACAATTTCTGGGTGCCGAAACTTGCCGGGAAGACCTACATGATCCCCGGCAAAACCAATTTCCTGACGTTCACCGCCGAACAACCCGGCATCTACCGCGCCGTGTGCGCCGAGTTCTGCGGCGAAGCCCATGCGCTGATGCGCTTCCGCGTCATCGCTGTCGATGAGTCTGAGTTCAATCGCTGGATCGAGCAGAAGAAAACTCCACCCCCTGCGCCTGCTGGAACGTTGTCCGTCAATGGATTGACCGGCGACGCAGCGCGTGGACAGGCGATTTTCCTCGACGCGCGCAAGCAGTGCATTGCCTGCCACGTGGTCGAGGGAACGAATGCGCGCGGACAGATCGGTCCGAATCTGACCTATTATGGCAGCCGTCAGACGATTGGCGCCGGTATTCTGCCCTACTCGCCGGAAAACCTTGATCGCTGGCTGCGTGAGGCGCCGAAACTGAAGCCTGGCAACCTGATGAGCCGGGTGTTGACGCCGCAATGGATCAGAGCAAATCTGAGCGATCAGGAGATTGCTGACCTGGTCGCCTACCTCGACAGTATGAAGGTTTCGGTCACACTGCCGCCAGAACGCTAGATTGTGGAGGATTTGTATGGCAATCGCCGAACGCACCGTCGGAACGGTCAGCCCGCCCAGCATTGATGTGCGCCCTGGTTGGGCCGGGTGGCTCAGCACGACCGATCATAAGCGTATCGGAATCATGTATCTGGTCAGCGCGTTCGTTTTCTTCCTGATTGGAGGAATAGAAGCGCTGTTGATGCGCATCCAGCTCGGCGTGCCCGATAATACCTTTCTGACGCCCGACGTCTACAATCAGATGTTCACCATGCACGGCACAACCATGATCTTTCTTGGTCTGATGCCGCTGAACGTTGGGTTGGGCAACTATATGGTGCCGCTTATGATTGGCGCGCGCGATATGGCGTTCCCGCGCCTCAATGCGCTCAGCATCTGGCTGTTCATCTTTGGCGGCTTGATGCTGTATGTCAGTTTCTTTGTCGGCGGCGCGCCGAATGTCGGCTGGTTCGCCTATGCGCCATTGACGCAGAAACAGTTTGCGCCAACTGCCGGCGTCGATTACTGGATTATCGGGATCGGTCTGACCGGTGTGGCGTCGATCGCCGGCGCGCTGAACTTTATCGTGACTATTCTCAACATGCGCGCACCCGGTATGACGCTCAACCGGATGCCGCTCTTCGTCTGGATGCAGTTGGTAGTTGCGTTCATCCTGATCTTTGCGTTCCCGGTGCTGACGGTGGCGACGATCCAGTTGCTGTTCGACCGGCATTTTGGTACGCGCTTCTTCCTTCCCAACCTCGGCGGCGATGCGGTGCTCTGGCAACATCTGTTCTGGTTCTTCGGGCATCCTGAGGTCTATATTCTCATCCTGCCAACGATGGGGATCATTTCAGAAGTGCTGCCTACCTTCTCGCGCAAGCCGATTTTCGGCTATGCGTTCGTGGCGTACTCTGGCGTGGCAATCGGCTTCCTCGGCTTTCTGGTCTGGGCGCACCATATGTTTGCGGTCGGTCTCGGTCCCCTGGCGAATGCCTTCTTCGGCGCAGCCAGTTTTCTGATCGCAGTGCCGACCGGGGTGAAAATCTTCAACTGGCTGGCAACCATGTGGCAGGGTTCGTTGAACCTGACCACGTCGATGCTCTACGCCATCGGCTTTATCAGTATGTTCGTCATTGGCGGCATCAGCGGCATTACCCTCGCCTCGCCGCCGATCAATGTTCAGCAGACGGACTCATACTATGTTGTTGCACATATGCACTATGTGCTGTTCGGTGGCGCCATTCAGGGTATCTTCGCCGGCATCTTCTACTGGTTCCCGAAAATGACCGGTCGTATGCTCAATGAACGACTCGGTAAGTGGCAGTTCTGGCTGATGCTGATCAGTTTCAACCTGACCTTCTTCCCCATGCATCTGAGCGGCAATGAGGGCATGCCGCGCCGCATCTACACCTATGAGGCGGAGATGGGATGGAATCTCTGGAATCTGCTCTCCACCATCGGCTCGCTCTTGCTCGCGGTTGCGTTCCTGCTCTTCCTCTGGAATGTGCTCACGAGCATCCGCCGCGGCTCGATTGCGCCTGCCGATCCATGGGACGGAGCGACGCTCGAATGGGCAGTCAGTTCGCCACCGCCGGTCTATAATTTCGCTGTGACGCCACGGGTGCGCAGTCGCCGCCCGCTATGGGATGAGAAGTATCCGCATCTGCACGAGGTGAACGGTTCACACGAGGCGCCTGCCCGGCGATCGGCGGGTCAGCACGGTGATGGGTTTGAGCGCGAAACACCCGCGGTGATGGAGTCCATTCATCTGCCTTCGCCCACCTATGCGCCACTGATTGTGTCGGTCGGCATTATGATCCTGGGCTTCGGCATCATTTACCTGGGTGATTTCGGCCTTATCGCGGCAGCGGCGATGCTCGTCGGCCTGCTCATTATGGCGACGGGCATTCTCTCCTGGGTGCGGATCTCGCATGTCGACTCGCCGCATCAGGCGCACTCATGAAGGCAGGCGGCGAGAAGTGAACGACATTGAAGGCAGCATGTGCATGGACAACGTGTCATGGACACTGGCGTAACCAGGAGAACCGTATGAGTGAATCATCGATGACCAGACCGCACACGGCGACTGCGCATCATACGTCGCTTGGCGTCGATAACCGGAAACTGGGGGTGTGGGCATTTATTGGATCCGAAACCCTCTTCTTTGCAACGTTGATTACGACGTACTTTGTGTTTGCGCCGGTCAACCGTGCACGCCCCGATTTCCAGGACCCGCGCAAGTTCCTCGATATCGAGTTGACGACCGTGCTGGCGAGCATTCTCCTGGCATCCAGTCTGACAATGGTGCTGGCGCTGTCCGCCAGCAAACGTGGCGATCGCCGCAATTTCACCATCTGGCTGCTGGCAACGGTCGGGTTGGGGCTGGCGTTCATTGGCGGTCAGGTTTACGAGTTCAATCACCTGTACCACGAAGGGTTGACGCTGAGCAGCAGTCTGTTTGGTACGACGTTCTTTGTGCTCACCGGTTTTCACGGGACGCACGTGGCGATTGGGGTGATCTGGCTGCTCTCGGTTTTTTTCAAAGTGCGCGCGTACCCCGACTCGCCGGAGAATGCGATGGATGTCGAGATTGCCGGTCTCTACTGGCACTTCGTTGATCTTGTGTGGGTGGCGATCTTTGTGCTGGTCTATCTGATCTAGAGAGGAGTGGTCATTATGGCAGGTCATCATGAGGAGCAGAGCAGCCACGCGCACGGCGAGCACAGCCATTCCGACCGGTTCTACTGGCTGGTTGCCGGGGTGCTGGCAGTCGTGACAGCGCTGGAAGTGGCGTTGTTCATTGTCAACGAACAGCACCTGATCGCCAAATGGCTGGAGGTGACGCTGCTGTTGATCCTCTCGACGATCAAGGGCGCGGCGGTGGTGATGTATTTTATGCACCTCAAGGGAGATGCGGGCATCTTCAAGTTTGTCTTTCTGGTGCCGCTTGCATTCGCAACAACGCTGTTGCTCTCCTTTATGGCGCTGTTTTCTGGTCACGTCGGCATCGCAGGCTGAGCCGGGAACGCCGCAATGTATGAGTGGAACTTCGAACCGGGTCTGATTGCCAACCTGGCGCTGATTGCAGGCGGGTACGCGCTCTGCGTCACCGGTCCGTTGCGGCGTTTCTTCCCCGGCAGCGCACCGCCGACACCGGTGCAGGTGCGTTTGTTCTATGTCGGCTGGGTCGTGCTTTTTGTGGCGCTGGCATCGCCGATCGACAGTCTGTCGGGGTATCTGCTCACGATGCATATGCTCCAGCATCTGCTGCTGGCTATGGTCGCACCCCCTTTCCTGCTGCTGGGGTTGCCGCGCTGGGCGCTCCGTCCGCTTATGCGTATCCCCGCAGCGCATCCTGTCGGTGCGTTCCTCACCAACCCCATCTTCGTGTTTTTCGCATTCAACGCCGTCTTTGCACTCTGGCACGTGCCTGCCTACTACGACCTGGCGCTGCAGGATGAACGCGTCCATATTCTCGAACACGTCATGTTCTTTACCGTCGGCGTGCTCTCGTGGTGGCCTGTCTGTAGCCCTATGGACGAATTGCCTTCTGCCCATCCGCTGATGCAGACGGCGTACCTCTTCTTTATGTCGTTGCCGACCACGATCATCGGCGCGCTGATTGCGTTCGCCGAGGCGCCGCTCTACCCCTCCTACGCCCTGCGTCCGCGTCTCTGGGGCATTTCACTGGCAGATGACCAGCAACTGGCGGGATTGATCATGTGGGTGCCCGGCAGTCTGATCTATTTTGCGGTGCTTACCGTTGTGTTCATTCGCTGGCTCAACCGCGACGAAGATGAAGATGATGATCGTCCCCTTCTGGCAGGTGTGGGGAACGAATCAGGGGTGCGGTGAGGTTCGTCGCCGGCGCCGGATACGGCGGACGCCCCTCACGGCAACGATGACAAAGAGCGCCAGTGTTGCAACAGCCAGAACTGGCGCCACCACCGCCAGGAACGACACCAGCAGTGACGTCACATCCTCGATAGCGCTGATGACCGGATTCGCAACGCCGCCGGTGGTCGCCGTCGCAACCGGCCGCACGGCGCTTCGTCCGATGTGCGTCGCGCCGGCTGCCAGAATGCCGCAGACCGCTGCCAGCACTGGATCGACGGCGCCGGTTGAACTGTTCGCCGCCAGAAACACGATGGCGCCGGCCGCCGGACTGGTCACAGATGCTTGCCTTTAGGCGCTTCCTCCCACCGACTTGAGCGGTGGGAGGAAGCGCCCTCGCTTCAGCGGCTTCAGCCCACTGCTTGGACAAACGTTCGGTTCATGGTATACTTCACCTTGTATGAAGCTCATCGCGCGCGTCAAACTGAACCCAACCCCCGACCAGCACGCGGCCTTGTTGGCCACCCTGCGGGAAGCGAACGCCGCGTGCACCACGATCAGTGCGATTGCCTGGCAGGCGCGTGCGTTTCGTCGCCTTCCGCTTCAGAAGCTGGTCTACCATGACATCAAAGCGTCCTTCCGCCTGGGCGCGCAAATCCTCATTCGCTGCATTGCCAAAGTCGCCGATGCCTACAA